>Ga0209535_1000404_pt1 | contig 30223 bp, 52 predicted proteins | sample LinPmetageLP28_FD_184041 | JGI IMG/M metagenome (GOLD analysis project Ga0209535, IMG submission 184041) | Marine viral communities from the Pacific Ocean - LP-28 (SPAdes) (version 2) | ecosystem: Environmental > Aquatic > Marine > Oceanic | place: Pacific Ocean | collected 2009-08-22
GTTAGTTTGTAAGGTGTGTATTTACATTCATCTATATTATCTATTTTAATTATTGTCAATCCCTCAACACCACTAACTAAAACCTCATCAACTGGAAATAACTCAAACTCATCTTCAAACTGGTCAATACAAGCATTATCTTCAAATGTACCTCCATCTAGCTCTACTCTTTCTTCAAAGCTATCTGCACCATTAACGCCATTACTTACATAAACAATTTGGTCTTGTATTTTTAGACCCGTATAAGGAAGCCAAGAATATACTTGTTGCCCTTTATATAAGAAAGCAACAGAGTTAGTGTTTTCATTATCTACTGGTATTCTTATAGGAGCATCGTGTAGTTTAAGTATTGTTGTGTTGGATTGCAAGTAGCCTTGTAATAGTTGAGGGTTTGCACCTTCCTCAAAATATCCATATCCATAAAATGCTCTTAATCCTAAAGTAACAACTGGGGATTGTACTCCAGTACTTAAAGTTTCTGTTACTCTATAGTCTACATACATTGTAGTATAATCTTCTGTAGCATCTAAATTATTTGGATATACTCCATTAAATGCTGCTGGGATATAGTCTTTTATAAGCTCTGCTATTTCAAAGTTTACTTTTTCGTTTATAGCTGTTGAGGTTAATGTGTATTGTGGACTGCCTAGCCAAGTTGTTTCTGCTGCTCCTTTGTATATTCTTATCTCAAGCTTTGCGCTTGTTAGTAAAGCAGTTGATAGGTTTACGAAGTAAGGGCTTCTTACGTTTATTTTACTCATTCTTGTTGTTTTTAAATATGTCTATTATGTCTTTTGCAAATGCTTTACTTAATAATTCTGGATATCTATCAAAGGCTGCTAAAAATGGTTTAGTAAAAAACATACTAGGTTTTATACCTTGTGCAAATATGCTTCTTTGTAATATGAATCCTATTGTTCTATAATTACCTTTTTTAAATTTTCCTTCTTTATCTCTTAATCTTATATTTCTTTTCTTTGCCCAATCAGCTATAGGTTGCATAGGTGGTCTTTTATTCTTAAAACTATAAGGACTATTACCTCCTTTTTGTTTACCACCTTTAACTAAACTAGGATTAGCACCTTTAACACCTTTATCTAAAAATGTTCCGTACTCATCCATTATAAAAGCTAAATCAAAGTTTCCATTCTTCTCATCTAATTTGTATTGAATACTATTGTACAAGTCTTTACTTACATTGTGTTTTTGTTTTGTAAGATTAGACCTTGATTGTTGTACTACATACTTACCAAAAGATTGTAACTCTGTTTGCAAGTTCTTTAACATATAGTCATATCGTTAGGTATTAACACATCAAACGTAACTGTCCATCCAGCTAACTTGTTTTCAAATCTATCTACAAAAGGTTCTAATGTAGGGTCTCCGTTTAATTGGTATTTGTCTACATATAGTTGTCCTCTTAATAATAACTCTAGTAATCTGTTTGCTACTGCTAGTTGTGTATTGAATACATCTTGTTCGTTATTGTTTCCTCTAAACTCTTGTGGTATTCCCTCTGCAAAGTTCTTACTATCATCTACTATATCCATACATAATAAGGATATGTTAAAGTTCCATACGTTACTTTGCATTGTTGCACTATTTACCATAAAGTGTGATAGTGGAAATATAGTCTGTTTGTTTAAGTCTACATCGTATATGTCTCCATAGGTAACTGTGTTTACAAAGTCATCTAATTGTAGTGTTTGTCTTATCTTTTCGGATAGATTATAAAATCCTTGCATATTATTGTGATTTACGTTTTATCATTCTTGTTTCTAATTCTGCTTTTTCTTTTTCAAATGCCAAGTACATTAAACACTGGTGTAACGGAAGTCTTGCAACTTCTTTAAATCTTGTAATGTCTCCTTGAGCAAGTGTATATAACTCTGAATAGCTACCCCATTTTCTTGAGAAACTAGACCTATCGTCTGTTCCTTCGCTAGTTCTTTCTCCAAATAGTTCGGTATATAGTTCAGCAATTCGTTGGTTAAATTGTAAAAAAAAACCATAGCACCTAATACAACACTCAATGGCATTTGTTTCATTACCTCGCTGTACTTGTGGCTTCCTTCGTATTCTTCTATTAGATACTTATGTCCTTGCTTTTGTTTAAGTGGTCTGAATAATACAGCCATTGCTTTATGCATATTACCCCATTCATTTATATAGCTTGTAACGTCTTTATTTTCTCCATAGGTAATCTCATCTAGGTTTGGTATAAAACCATAAGCAACACCATTTAAATTAAACGTAGGGATAAACTTATGTTCTTGGTCAAATAGTTTGTTGATGTGATTAATTAAGTAATCTATATCTTTATCTTTAATCTTACCTAGTTGTTTAGTGTTTATGTTGAGGATGCATTTTAATAAATCATCATTACTTGGATCTTCTATAAGTAAGAAATCTTGATAGTCTTTTAACTTAACCTCCTTTAGTGTACTTGGTATAGAAACTTCTAATTGCATAAAGTGTTTTTTATAAAACAAAAAAAGGATTACTTTGTATAAAGCAACCCTCTTTTTAACTAACCATCAACTAAAATTATCTTAATGTCTTATATAAATGTAAATATAGTTCTTCTATTTTTTTATGTAATTTCTTATCTTGTCTATATATTTCTTTTCCTATTTGTATTTTACCTCGTATGTGTATTTCAATTAAAGCGTCTGGCTTTCCTGTTTTAGAAAGAGGTTTAATTATTAACTTAATGTCATTCTTTAAACACCAGCTCATAGCAGTTCTTATGTTTCTTGTCATTTAAACAAGTTAATCATTATTGCTGGAATAAACATAGTAGCTATGATACAAATTATTTGATATATTCTTGTATATAGTTTTCTATAGTAAATGTTATCTGTATATTCTTTTAGTGTATATACTTTTGTTGTATTGTTTTTTGTTACTATTACTTCGTTTTGTTTTACCTCTATCATATCTAAAATATTAAGTTATGTATAATAGATTCAAGGGATAATAATACTACACTTGCAATTAATAATACAAATGAGAATAATGTTAATGTTAAGTAGTGTTTTAGTTTTTTCATTGTTTTGTTTTGTTTTATTTATGCTGTATAAATCTATCTTAAATTTCTTACTAAAGGATAATTACTAACACATTTTCATACTTTTTAAGAAACATTCTCAATGCAGATATTTTACTAAACTACATTTACTAATGCTTTCGATTTATTACAACATTTCAAATAACTAATTAATTATACTGCTAATATACAAAACATTTACTTATTAACAACAATGTTTATTAAATTTTAACAAAACTTTAACATTTCTTTAACATTTAGTAAATGTAATATTGACCCTTATTAGGATTCTCTAATTGTGAAGTAATAGCATACCTCATCGCATCTATACAATGGTTAAAAGCATCTATTGGTTTGTTAAGTGTTTCTCCTTCTTTGTTCTTTAACCAAATGTAGTTCTGTAGTTCTTTGATTAAGTTATGACTTCTATTAGTTATATATATTTCGTTTTGGTTGATGAGGTTGATACCATACACTATTGAGTCTTTACCTTTCTTTACAGGTAATACTAAATGACCATAGCTTGACAGTTCTGCAATACTCTTAGGCTCTGCACTATCTGCATATATAATATCTTTTGCCTCGTGTGTTTTAAGTAAGTTACTTATCTGACTATTTAGCAATCCTCTTTGATATATTACCTCATCAAATATGTAAGCGTTGTTATATTTATAAAGTGCTATTAAGGTTGAGGGGTCGTTGGTGTACCCAAAATCCATCCCGTAACAAAGTAGTCTTGCCTCGTCTGGTAAGTCAATTGGTTTCCAGTCTTTAATACAAGCACCTTCTAAACTTCCTATCTCTCCTAGTCCATATACATTCCACCAGTTGTTCCAGTATGTAGATGTCTTTGCTTTTTCTTTAGCTTTCTCTATGTCGTTTATAATTGTGTCTGGTAATGCTTCGTTGTCTAAATACGTAAGCTTAATAAAGTCAGCATCTTCTTTGCCTTGTAGTTCTGTATGTGCCCAAAATGATGAGGTAGGGTTAAAGTCAATCCATATCTCTCCAGATGTTCTTATTGCTAATTGGTTGTATGCTTCGTAAGGTATGTTGTTAGCTTCGTTTACATATAGTGTGTGTCTTCTTGCTCCTCTTAACTTATCTGCTGATTCAACACTAAAGAACTCTATGTAACTTCCGTTTGCAAACTTGTACTTAAGCATTGACTTATTATACTGTACATCATTATAACGATTAGTCATCATCATAATCTTTAAGAAGTCTTTTAAAGCACCTCTACGTAAATGTGGTATAGATTCACTAACTACGCTTATTTCTAGATTAGATGATCTTAAAGCTCTATCTATAAGAATAGGTAGTATGCCAAAAGTCTTGCCAGCAGATGTTCCACCTTGAACTATCTTTTTACGTTTCTTAAGTTTAAGAAGTTTTTTAATTGCAGTTGTTACTACAAACATTAATCAATAATATTAAATAAAGGTTGTTCAGTATTTAATGTAATGTCTTTTGTTTCTCTAGGTTTACCAGCATAGTAATGATAGAACATTTGTATAAACTTAAACTCTCCAGATTCTATTCCTTTTTTTAGAGCTGCATAAGCTTGTGGCTCAAGTGGTGTTAGTCTTTCAATTAGCTTTACTTCTTCGGCTTTTGGCTTTCTACCACCGTTTGAATGACCACCGTTGTTTTTTCTTCCATCCATATTTGAATAACTTTGAGTTCAATTATTTTTTATATAACAAATCTTTTTTGTTTTTGTTATTATTAAGTCTTTAGCATTTGAACCATTGCGTCTATTCTTAGGTTAGCTACGTCTAGTTTTTCTTCTGGTATTTCTTTTATTATTTTGACTAAAGAGTTATATTCTTTTTTGGTTTTAGCATCTTTAATACTATCGTATTTGCTTTGTAATTTGTAGTAGTCTTTTTTTAATGTATTATATCTATCTTCTACAGGTATGTATTCTTCGCTGTTTTTTATTTTTCTATATACTTCCATATACTCAGGGTTATATATTTCAAATGTAGGAAATACGTTATTTATACCGTGTAATACTGTTGCGTGATTTAATTTAAGTGTATCTCCTATTTCTTTTAACGATAGATGTGTTCTGTCTCTACATATTTTAAAATATATAGCTCTAGCATAAACATTTTTTCTTTTTCTACTTTTAGCGTTTATTTCTATGTTAAGTTCTGTTTCTATTAAGTGTTTGATTTGTTGCGTTGTCATTTATTTCGTTTATGTATATTATTATTTCTAAATATATTAAAAATTCTATGTATTGTATTGCTAAATTAATTCCAGCACATTGTAAATACATTTCTTTATCTTCATAATCATTTAAGATAATCTTTAGTTCTTCTAAGTCTGTACCTTTTTCGTAATCATATAATGCAAGGTTGTAAAACTCTTTAACTAAATCCTTATCTTTTTTTTTCATATAGATAATACCTCTTGCAATAAATTCTCTGGTTTAATGTACGAAGAGTTTTTGTATTTAAAGCTTTGTATAATATTATCTAATATATATTGTTTTGTTCTAAAGTTTTCTATGTATGCGTAGTTATTTTTTAATTGTACAAAAATATAATAATCACTAGTTAAATGGTTTTTTATTTTATCTATAGAGCAATTAAATGTATAAGATTTTTTACTTGTTGTTTTAACTTGATATTTAAAACCTTTTTCATCAGCGTAATCTATTTTATTATAATCTCTATCAGCTTTTTGTTTAAACAATTGTTCATCATTATAATTTACTTTAAACCAGTGTTCAAATACTTTTTCGCCTATATAACCTACTGATTGATTTTTTAAGTTATCTGTTATTTTAATTTTTGCTAAATATGTTCTCATTCTGTTCCTGCTATTATATGATCTGTATTTTTTACAAAGTTGTTATTTATCATTTTTCCTTTTCTGTTTGCTATTTCTAACCAAGCGCCTTCTATTGCAGATTCTATTTTAAATCCTCCAAGTTCAGATAAAGAAGTTAGTACTACAATAATGTCTCCGACCGCGTCTGACATTTCTAATTTGTCTTGTTTTAGTATTGCTTCTGCTAATTCTCCGCATTCTTCTTGTAGTTTTATGTATTGTGTTTTTACATCTCCTTTGTCTAATATGCCTTTGTCTTTGGCCCAATTTCTTATTTCGTTAAATTTCATGTTATTTTGTTTTTTATGTTATTATATAAGTGTAAGTTGTGTGCAAAATGATAATATGTGCCTACTTCAATAGATAACCTCTTAGCAACTAATTGTTGTAACATTGAGAATTGATACTGGTCATTACAAAAACCATACCAGATGTCATTAGAACGCATCAGAACTGACATGTTCAATTTGTTATCTAATATTGTAAACTGTACTGCGTATGTACATGGTGTATCTTTTTGATATGATGACCATTCTTTAGCATCATATATACTTATCGCCGCGTGTCGTGTGTTATTATTCTGTCTAAGTTTAGCACATACATAATCTATTTGATTATTTCTTTGCCATTGATAACCATAATTAGAATTAACATTACGATTATTATCAGCCATTTTTTCCCATATCGGTGGTATCTTACCGTAGATCTCGCCTAGCTTGTCTATGCTACGGTCACCTGACTTATACCATTCCCATTCAGCTTTAGCATATTGTAAACTCCAGTTACGTTCTTTGTTTGTAATGCAATTATCCATAGGGTTTTGTATTGTAAAACCTACATTAAACAAAGCTTTTGTATTATCAAAGTCTACGCCATAAACTAATATTCTATTAAGTTGATAAGCATAAGCTTCTTCTGCGTTTTTAAAAATTGTTTTAATCATATTTTTAAGTCTTTTAAATCATTCCAATCTCTATAAGAATTAATTTTAAGTTTATTGATAGTAGGCTTGTTAGCGTTACCAGCTACACTAAAAAACCAATCTCCTTTTTTTCCATATTTACACATATAGTGCCATCCTTTAGAATCATAACTTGATTCGCAATTAAATTTATCTGGTATTAAATCAGAAAGACTATTAAAAGGTTTGTGATAACTATAAAAATCAGCACGACCTAATTCTCCTTGCTGTATATTTCTAGCAACAGCAACTGCTTTAAATTTTGTATCAGGTAAAGCTATTTGCATAGATCTTTGTAAAACTCCTGTACTAATTACGCTCCACATTGTTTCAGGATGTTTATTATGTTTAAAGAAATCATAAACAACTCTTACTCCTCCAGCAATAACATGTGGGTGATTTAATCCTAATGGAATAAAAAATGCACCTATGTTGTCAGCATATTCTTTTGCATACTTATTAGCGTTTGGCATAGCAGCTATTCTAACAAATTTAGCTTCTGCCCCTAACTCAATACAAATAGCTTGATGATCACTAACTTCTTTTGAAGCTGGCATTATTAATGTTAACTTCATATTATACTCTTTACATAACCAAGCTAAAGAAATACCTGCATAACCTCTTCTAGGTTGTACATATATTATGTGTTTAACATTTAACTCTTGCAATTGCTGCATTAAAAACTCTGCTGATCTGGCTTTGTATCCAACACTGCATGCTTCTGATTCATCAATTACGTTAAATCCATTTACTTCTTTAACTACAAATGGTTTAAATGAAGATTTAAAATCACTTGTAACACTTAAATATTTTTCTAAAGTATATTTATTTAAGTCTTTATTTTCTATGTAAGTTTGTTTATTTAGAAACATTGTTATAATATTTTATTCCGTTATTATATTCTATATGATGTTTACTTTGGAAATTATCAATATATCTTATAAAATCACAAGCAACATCTTCCATGTCATAAGGCTTAGAATAGTTTCCTGTTATTTGACAAAGATAGCGTAAAGCTTCGTTTTTTTTCATATTAGGTAATATCATCTTTAAGCATTTAGACGCGTTAGAACCTACGTATACATCACTGTCTTGGTCTACAAGATCAGGGTAATACTCAGCTAAATCCATAGCAAAAGCAGTTAAAACAAAAGTTTGTCTTTTAAAACCTCTTGATCTTAACCAATGATTTCCTAAATCAACTACATCAGTTATAGAATAACCACCTTGTTGCACTTCATTTATTATATCGTCAACTAAATTTACAGAGTCTTCTACTATAAAATTTCTTAAGCCTTTTTTTATCATAGGTAATAAATAACCTTTTACATCGCAAAAACCTTTATCAGGTATATTATTTACCCAATCAACAATATCGTATCTTTTTAATAATAATTCTTGTACTATCCAAAAATTCCCAAAACCATGACTGCCGTAAGGTAGAATGTTTTTTGGCTTATAATTAATACCTGATCCGCATAATCTAAATAAATAAGATAAGTAAATAAAGTTATCTTTTTCTATTTTATGTTCTTTAAAGTAATTTCCGTTGCCTTTAGGATCTAATTCTTTTTTGTCTATTGCTTCTAACAAACTACTAAAAGCAGCATATTTTCTATTTACTACATCGTAGATAGGAACATGCCATATTAAATCGTCATTAATATCTTCTTTACACCAATCGTATCCTTGATATAATCTTTCTTGATTTAACTTTGCTTTACTATAATAACGTTGGAACTCTTGTATCATTTATAAAAGTGTTTTTATGTAAATAATAATCTGGTCTAATGTGTACAGATTGTCTTGCTTCCATACAGTTAAAATGTAATGGGTAATCTAACCACATCTTTTGTACTTTATATGGATGATTATGATCAATAGAATCTTTAATTAGTTTATTAAATAACTTAACTAAATTTTGTCTTTCTTCTTTACTACCATAAAATGGTTGTCCTTTATACATTCCTGAACCGGGTATTTTTCTTGATTCATCTTCAATAGGTAATAACTCTTGAATAGTTACATTAATACCTGGGCTTATTTCTGCAATAAAGTTTAACAATCTATTAACTAATAATAAAACCGCTTGCTCTGGGTTTGGTTGACGCATTAAATGAAATCTAATATCTATATTACCAAAATACAAAGTTAAATCAGTGGTGTTTTCTTTATTAAAATATTTGTAAGGTTCTTTCAAAAAACCATGTAATGTTTTACCGTCTAGTCTATTTATTCCCCAGCCTGGTTTGTAAATAGATAACGAATGAGAATCTCCTAATATTAACTTATTATCGATAGTGCTTCCGCAAAATACCTGTTTACTTGGAATAGTTGTTATTTCTTTTCTTTTTAATAATGATCTAAAATCAATTGGCTCGTTAAATGTAAATAATAATCCTTTGTACTTATTTAACTCATGTAAATAATCTAAAGTTTTTTGTTGTACACCTCCAAAAAAATTCCATACATCTTTCTTGTAATTTATTCCGTTGTTAATAATAACAGTTGTAAATTCATGTATTCTTTCCGGTTCATTAATTAATTCTATATTATAGTTTGATTTGCTACTAGCAATACTTTTTAGACAATAAGTCCAACCAGCGTTATGTGAATTCATTCTAGTTGGTACGTTACCAAGTAGATTAATCATACAAGAGTTATATTTCATTGTGTAAATTATTTAATGCTCCTAAATATGCAACAGCATCGAGCAGGTTATCTTCCTTGTGATTATAAGACTCTCTAGATAGCTTTAATGCAACCATGCACATATACATGTCTTCGGTAGTTATGTCTTTACCTGTTGCGCCTGATGCTATCATAGCAGCTCTTTTCATACCTTTAGAAAATGGCCCGTAAGTCCTTTCTTTTTCTTCTGATCTTAAATTAATAATTTCGTTTGCTTTGTTTAATATATTACTCATGTTCTTAGTTTTAAAAGATTATAACATTGTATGTATTTTAATTTTGCTTTTGATTTATATATTGTTTTAAATAACTCATATGTCTTTTTTGTAAATTGATAATGTGTGTTACAATTCTTAAATAGTTTCTTTGCGTATGATTTACCATAACCTTTACAGTAGTTTACATTGTCTGCTGAATCTCCAACTATCATTTGTTCGTAGAAGTTATATAAAGCCTCGTAAGGACTTATATCTATTATATCTTGGTGTTTGTAGTGATAGTTATACATAAGGCAAGGTAGTTGTTTATAATCCTTGTCAAGCGATACTATTATTACGTTGTTGTGTCCTAACTCGTCTGTAAGTTTTTTCCAGTAAGTTGCTACTAAATCATCTGTCTCTATGCCATAAGAACTTTTTGTACTATATATCTCTTGTATATGTTCGTGCATCTCAAACAGTAACTTAGGATATTCTTGTTTTTTTCTGTTAGCTTTATAGTTAGGATCTAATATTTTTCTAAAGTTACCTTTGCTATTGTTAAAAGTTATTACTCTTTCTATTTGGTATGTTTCTTCAAGTCTATTTACAATTGACATAAATATCTCATCAAACTTTCCTATAGCTTCATCAAGTATGTCATCAACACCACAGCAAGAAGAATAAACTAAACTGTCTGCATCAAATAAAACTACCATTGTTCTTCGATTATTTCTATTGCTTTATTTTCTAACTCATCAATAACTTCTTGTTCTAGTATATCTATAATGTCTTGTCTTCCACATAGCACTTTAAAACAATTGAAATCACTACTAAAATCTGGATACATATAACTTCCATCTTGTCCTTTTTGATATTCTCCTACAACAACTAAAGCTATGTTATCATATTCTAATGTTATTTCTTTTTTCATTTTGTTTTGTTTTGTGCAAATATAAACAATTTTGTTAATATATACTAGTCTTCTTTAAAATCTTTTGTGGCTTTAGTTAAAAAATTATCTATAACATCTATTCTCTTTGATAACTTTTCTATTGCTACATATAAAGTAGCTGCTGTAGATTCTAGTATTTTGAATCTTTCTTTAGTTGTGTATTGTTTTTTTTTCATAATTCCATTAGTTCATTGATTACTGTATGTCCTCCTAAAACTACTGCGCAAGCAATAGCTGGTTTCTTTCCTCTTTTAGCGTATGCCATCGCGTAAGCAGTTGCATCTATACCACAGCCTACTTGTGCACCAAAGACTTTAAAGTTCTGACCTACGTACCACTCTGTGTAACATTGTGTGTGTAAATGCCCTTGTATAGTGCTTTGCATATCTGCTCTGCATTTCATTCTAGCAGTTCCAGCTTCTCCGTGTATATACTGCACTCCATTAATTACAACTCTATCAACAAATTTCCATTGAGGAACTTCTAACACATCTTTGTAAGCTTTTATCCATTTTTTTGGCACAGCACTTGTTTGTGCTTTACGCATTATTAGTCTATCGTGATTTCCTATTGTTACGTTAGCTTTAGGAAATGCTTGATACCAATTAGCTATTTTACTTATTGCTAGTTCTAATTCTTGACCTCCTCCAAGACCATCTGCATCTGATTCGTGATATGAAGAATAATGATTGTCAATCACATCTCCTATAAATACAACTCTATTACAATTGTACTTTGCATAAGTTTCTTGGCAATGTTCTAAATAACCATCTAAACAAAATGGCTCGTGTAAATCTCCTATAACAAGTACTCTAGTTTCTTTCTTTGTTATGTTCTCGTAAGCTGCTTTTTTGTTTCCGTTAATTCGTGGTCTAATTTCCATAAGTTTTATATAAAGAGTTTAATTCATTAGTTATAGTTCTTATACAACTCCCACAAGATGTCATTACTTTTTTATCATTAAATACTCTGTTGTATATTTTTAGTAATTGTTTTTGTTCTGATGGGTTTACTCTTGTTCTGTTTTGTGCAAACCATTCCCGTAAATAAACATATTCGCCTTCAAGTAAACACTTTGGTCTTTTATATCTAAAAGCTTTGTTAAGAGCTATTTGTCTTTCATCACATCCACAATCTTCTCCAGCTATAAACTTTACAGCTTTAGCTATTCCAGTAGCTTTAGTAATCTTAGCAATAGTGTCTCCTAATCCTTTAGATTGTTTGTCGTAATTTGCTTTCCATTCTTTGTACTCTTTAGTACGTTTATCTTTTGGTGGTTTCATAATAAATTGTAGTCTTCGTTTTTAAAATCTTCATAATCTTCACTAAACTTTTCTCTCATTTTATCTTTGCCTTTTTTTAGTGTGTGAAATATATTAACAGAACTTATTGAAGTATCTTTTGCCATACCTCTTATGCTCAATTCTGTGTCTCTATATAATTTGTAAATACTTTTATCATACCAATGCCAATTATCTAATTCTTTATCCATTTTTTTACATAGTTTCCAGAACGCTTCTTCTTTATCTAAATTGTCATTAACTGTAAATTTATGTATATCTTTTTCTGGTATTTCTATAAAATCTTTATCTTTAAAAAATTCTTCTATTTGTATTTTATTTATTTTATTTTTTGAAATTATATAACTTAAAAAAACAGAACGTATTACAAAATACATATATCCTTTAGAGATAATTCCATTTTTAAATAATTTTTCTTCATTTGAATACATGTGTAATTTTATATAAGATTCTTGTACTATGTCTTCTGCATAATCTTTTGCTCCTAATGTTTTTGCTATTTGTATCCAATCATTATGATATTTTGCCACTTTATTTAACCAATCTGCCATATTAAAAACTTACACCTTTTAAGGGATTATATAGATCACCAATTATTTCTGGTAAACCTACTTCGTTAACTTTAAAGCTAAATGTTTCAAACGCATAACCTCTGCTTCGTTTACATTTAACTGTTATCCAATCCTTGTTTATCGTGTTTGTTTCTAATTGTATTTGTGTTTCTGTCTTTTTTTCTAGTAAAGATCCAAGATGCCCGGTGGGTTTGTCGCTACCAAAATTACTATGTATTACTGTAATTATATGGCAATTAAAACGCTGACTCCACTCCATTAACTTCTGTGCAACCTCATTACTCTGCTCTAACGAATTAACATCAGAAACTAAATCAGCTATGCCATCTATAACAACTAAACCTACTTTACCTTCTTCTATTTTATCTTTTAAATAATATTCTATAAATTGAACTCTATGTTTAAAGCCAACTGTTCTTAAACCAAAAGTGTGATAGCAACCTAAATCTTGATCTTGGTTCATATCTACAACTCTTCTAAATACTCTTTGTGCGTGAAACTTACCTTGCTCTGTGTCAAAATGAATTAAACATTTATTATCTCTATGTCCTCTTAATTGTCCGCCAAATTTGTTAGATCCACCTAAATAAACTGATGCTAATAAACTAATAAAAAAAGTTTTCATTGTTTTAGGCGGAGCTTGTACAAATGAGAAATTACCATAAGTTCCTATTGGAATTGGTAATGTCTTAGTTCCTTTTAAAGTTTGAATAGTTGTTTCTCCCATAGATATTGCTACTGGTGGATATTCTACTATGTCATTAGTATTTATTACACACTCTTCTTCCAAGAGCTGCATAAACATTTTCTGTTCTTCGGTCATAAAAAAAGGAGGGCTTTTACACCCTCCCAAATATTAAAATGGTAAATCTACATTGTTGTTGTCTTGTGGTTGAGCTTCTTGCTGTGCTTTAGTGGACTTGCCATCAGTCCAAACTACTTTGCCATTGCCTATGTATTGCTTAGGCTTTTTAGCTTCTCTCTCTTCTTTTGTTTGAGAATCAAAAGCTGATACATTTTGACCGAATTGGTTTGTTTCATCGTTTACACTTATAGTTAAGTTGTAGTAAACTCCTTTCTTTCCTTTTACAAATTTTTCTTTAGGTAAATTTTCTACGTTAATGTTTAAATTGATTAGTGTTGCCATTATTATTTATTTAGGTTTATTAATTTATCTTTATTTACTTTTTTAAAATCTTCTGATTCGTCTTCTCCAAATACTCCTAACTCATAAAAGCCAGTTAGTTTTAGTACTGCTCTTGATAATGCTCTTTTTTCAGCCATTTCTGCTACATACCAAGTATTACAATTGCCATCTTTAAATGAACCACCTTTTAATGCAGACCCAAAAGTTTCAATCAATGTACTAGGCTTACTATTAATAAATGCAATGGCTTTAAATACTGCAAAGTTTGTTTCGCATTTTATAACCTCATAGTTAATATTTATTTTTTCTTTGGCTTGTATTTTTTCAATACCCATTCTTGTAATAATTACATAATGCTGATGTTTATATACATCGTCTTTATTAAGTTCGTACTTGTTGTACAATTCTAATAGTTTGTCTCTGTTCATTTTTTTTTGTTTTGATTAATTAATAATGTTATTTGCATTCCTAAAAGTATTCCTATTAGTAAAAACACAATTTCTGTTTGTTCCATATTATTCTATTATTTGTTCTACGTTGTTTTTAAAGTTGTAAAACTCTATTTGTTGTTTTCTTATTTCTTGTTTTATGTTACTGTTGTTTAGTCTTAATTCTCGGTTTTCTATGTGCATTGAGTTTATATAGAAATACATTTCACTTAATGCTTTCATATATTTATCAGCTTCTTTAGGTTTAGTTTTGTTAAACTCTAACAATAAGTTAGCTAATAGCTCATAGTTAGTATGAAAGTTAATCTCTTGTAAAGTCATTTAGTACTTCTTTTTTTACTATATCTTTATATGATTCTGGGCAATCCTCATCACATAATTCAAATATAAATGTTTCTAAATTAGTTATTCTTTTGTTTGCTCTACATAGTTCTTTTTGTAATGCATCTATTTGCATATTTTTAAAAGTGTATAAGTCTTTTACTGTTTCGTGTATTCTGTCTGACATATTATAAGTTGCTAAAGTTATTAATTTCTACTCTAACGCCAGAACCATTACGTTGTTCTAAAATACATTTGTTAAATAAAGAATATCTGTATGCTTTAAAGTAATCAGTTTCTTTAATTTGGTCTCCTTGTTGTGTGGTAATAATGTAATACATATTTGTCTTGTTTTAATGTTATATGTAAATATAATACTTTTTATTTAGTTAACAACTATGTTTATAAAATAATTTAAAATAAAAAAAGAGGCTAACCTAAGTCAACCTCCTTTCCAAAACAAAACAAAACAAGAATTATTTTAAGTTAGTTAGTAATTCATTATAATAATTTGTCATATCTATTAATTGATTATCACTATATTTAGTGATTTCTCTGCTTTTTTGTTGTAATTCTTCAGCAGTTCCTTTTCCATAAACTTCTTCTAAATACAAACCGTATTTATATTGTTCTCCATATCTCATAACATTACAACTGTAACACTGCACTTGTACATTAGTAACATCCCAACGTGTTGAATAATGTTTTCTACTAATGAAGTGTCCAGCTTGTAACTTCTTATAATGTGATTTCGTGCCACATGTTACGCATTTAGCAATTTCATTTACAGCAAATCTTCTTCTAATAAATTGACTAAAAACAGTATCAAGCTTTTTAACAATTGTTTTTCTTGATGGTTTTTTAGGCATTATATTATTTCATTATCTATCTGCTGAATTAAATAACGTAAATCTTCTTTACAAAATTTACCCTCTATCGTTTCTTTATAAGTAGATAGTTTCAAATCGTAGTACTCGCTTTGATTTTCGTATCGTTTAATTTTTACTTCTATATTCATAGTATAAATATAACATTTTTTTATTTAAAAAAAAAGTAATAAATTTAACATTTTTAATTATTAGTATTTTTATATAAATAAATACTTAAATATAATAAAATTATTGTAAATATTAAAATTATAAATATAAAGATATATGAAGAATATTCATATTTATCTGGCTACCTTCTGGTTTTTTCGTATGAGCGACCACCAAAATAAGCACCAACTATTAAAGATAATAGTCCAGTAATGTTTTCTAAAGAATAATCTAAATACCAACCTACTACATAAGCAACTGAAAAGAATATTAATGTAAGTGGTCTAACATTCTTTGATAGTTTATTATCAGAATTTAAATCTGCTTCCCATCGTTTAGTTACTTCTTGCATCTCTACTATATCTATTTCTAGTAGTTTTAAGGCTTTTTCTTTGTCTTCTGGTGATAATGTTTCGTCTTTGTCTATAAGTCCTTTAACAATACCTAGAACACCATTAGAAGGTAATGCATCTCCTAAAGTATTTACAATGCCAGAACCGTTGTTTAGTAAGAACTTACCTACTTTCGTGTCTTTAAACTTCTTCGCCATAACCCCACTTAAAGTGTAAACAAATAAATATTAAGTAAATATTTAGTTCTTCATTATCTTCTTCATCTAATGCTGGATAATATTCCCAACCTGTTAATAAACCTCTTTCAATAATAAAACTAAACCCTATAAACATATTATAATTTTTTCTGGTAATCCCATCTGGCTCTTTCTCCTCTTATGTCGTAATGTACAAAAGAATCGTACAAACCTAAACCTCCCTGTAACATATCTCCGTTTCCTATAAGTCTTTCTATTGTGTTGTAGACTTCTAAAGGTGTCATTGATTTTATAGAAATATCTGCTGCTCTACCCATTATATGTTGGCTTGATTTAACGCCACCAATAGAAGCATTATATTCTTCTGACCTATATGCAGAATTAATATGTATTGGCTTTTTTAACTCATCCCTTAATACTTGTAGTTGATTAGCAACCTTTACCATATTATGATAAACATTTATAGGCATTTCACAAACACCACAATTGCAGTTACAATCAAATTCTTCTTTGCTAAAATTTCTAGTCATTATTTTTATTATTAATTAAATACCACTTTTGCAAAGTGTAACCAATTGTAATAACTAAAAGTGCTATTTTTAGTATTATGTCTATATCTGTTAGAGATAAACCTAAACTACCCATATTTATATATAATGTTTTATAATCTTGTATCATTTTAGTTTCCTTTTTTGTTCTTTACTAATGGAACAGAAACAGAATTGTTGTTTATTGTAGGCTTTATTCCAATAGGTGTTATTATAACAGGTCTGTTTGGTTTTGGTTTATATGGTCTAATTATCACAGGAGGATTATTGTAATAATTGTAAGGGTGTTGATTATAAGAATTTCTATAATAATAATTATTATATACTTTTGGTCTTAAAGAGTTTACATCTATTAGTATTGTATCTCCTTCATTAGTTACCCCTAATACTTTTACAAAGGTAAAGCCTACCTGTGTTGATGCACATCCATAGATTAATAAAACAAAAAATAATACTAAAATTTTTCTCATTTCTTATTTTTTTTAAAAGCATCATAGCAAATAGCTATAGCTTGGTCTTTTGGATGATAAGGCGTAAGCATAGGTACACAACGAATCATAAAATCGCTTTGCTTTTCTGCTGGTTTAGGCTTTGGTATTGGCATTACATTTTATTTCCTTGATATGAAACACCAAAGAATCCGTGTACTCCTTCATCTTCTAAATCTATTGCTTTAGACTTCCATCCATAAGGGTGGTCTACTGAAGTTACTGCTGGTGTTACTACCATACCATCTTCATCTAAAACAGCTTCTACATCTACTGTAGTTATTTCTGGTTCGTTCCATAGTACATCAACAGAATATTTGTCTGATAATACTGGAGCTTTAGTTTCTTCTCCTTCTTCATCATACTCTCCTTGTTCTAGTACTATAAAGCCTAGCTTAACAATAGTGTGTTTATGCGAAGGATGTGAATTACCATCTTCATCAGTTGAATGAGGTAAAGCTGCTATTTTCAATTCTGCTGCTTCTTGTGAATCAAATTCGTATTTACTAATTTTCATATTTATTTACTTTTGGTTATAACTATTAGTTATTATATTATTTACTCTTGTTGTTATTATAGGTGTAATTGTTACACTTGTGTTAATGCTGCTAATTCGCTATTTGTTAATCTTGTGTTGTATAGTTTGAAATCGTTTACTTTAACATTACTTTGAAAATTCACTCGATTGTCGTAATAGTTACCAAATGTTATTTGATTCATTGATGGCACAGTTCCACTTGAATCTGTTGCTATTTGATTACCATTTATGTATAATGCAAAATCATTTTGTTTATAAGCAAAACCAAGTTTATATCTTGCACCTTCAGTTGGATTAAATGAGTTGTTAGAAAATGAAGTACTACCACCACTTTTTAAAAGAACAGTTAATGTATTATTGTAATTATTTATAAAAAACGCATTATTAGCAGAACCATCATCTATTGATAATTCAAATAAATCTTCACTAGTACTCGTTGATTTATGCACTAATATTGCATCATAAAAAATAACACCCTCTGTTTGACCTATAACGTGAGATAAGTTTTGAGTATCTGATAAATCTCTTACCCTCGTTACAGCACTACCAGATGTAGGAATATACGATGTAGCGTAACTGCCAGCTTCTAGTTGAGCTCCCCATAAAAACATTGTGGCATTTTGAGCTTCTAAATTGCTATCAAACGAAGTTACAGATACGCTTTTAGTTATATATATATTTGCATTACCAGCTAAATCTCCTGATGTAACGCTTGCTATCATACTGCATCTAAACCAACCATTTCCGTAATTTTCTATTTTACCAAATTCTGAACTTGCCGAAACAGAAGATAAATCAAAATAAACAGTTCTTCCACCACTAACCCCTAAAATACCAAGTTGTAAAAAATTATTTGTACCAGCCTTTGCAAATACACTCAAACAATAGTCAGTATTTTCAGTAAAACTTCTGTTTTCAAATAATCTAACGCTTGTGAATGTTCCGTTTCCTTGATACTTATAAGCAGTTTTATTTCCATTAGGAGAGGTTGTACTATTAGCAGTATCAGTAACAGTAGCAGTGTTGTTAAAATACTCAAGTAAATCCACGCTATTTGTAACTTCATTTGTCCTACTTGGCTCTAACAATAAAGCACCTTTAGTATTTCCTTGAAAGTCTATTCTTGGTATTCCACTACCTACTGTTTCTATTAAACCAGATTGATTAACTGTTGTTCCACTTGATGCTCTTGTAAAGTCAAATGGTAGAGGTTTAAAGTTAGCGTTCTCGTCATTATACGCAAGAGCTGTTCCGTTACCAGTTGCCCATTGTCCATTACCAAATTTTAATGTATTAGCCATTGTATATTATGTTTAAATTTAATTCGTTTACCATAGACACCCAGTTTCTGTATGATGTTAATGTTTCTAGTTCTAGGTCTGTTAAAATTGTATTGTAGTAGCCAAGTTCTTTTGTTTTTCCGTAGAAATTTTGAGTGCTACCAACTAAATTTTGAAATTGTATTTCATCAAAAACAGCAGTAGCTGAAAAAACAGCGCTACTTTCAAATACTTTAAACCCATTAATGTAAAAATCAGTATCTCCGCTTTTGTATTTAATAGCTAATTTATTATTTTTACTTGCTAATATTGTAGATGTAAAATCTATTAAAATACCTCCAATATTGTTATAACTTCTTACATAGGTATTTGAAGAACCTAATAATAATCTATTTAGTGAATTTGTACCTACAGCAATATAAGCAGTATCAGCCAAAGCACTTATATCAGCAAAGAATACTCCCTCACTATCATTAAACACTTCACTATTACCAGAGTTATTACAAGTCTCTGCTGCTCTTGTTACTGTTGAGCCAGATGTTGCTATGTAAGATGTAGGGTAATCCAATAACTCTAATTGCATTCCGTATATAAGAATATCGCTTTCATTAACTGAATTTATACCTCTAATTTGCATACCGAACTGGTCAGTAGTTGATACAGTTGCAGTGAAAGTTGCAGTATATAATTTCCATTCACTTGTTGCTGTTTGTTCTTCTGATGTTTGAGACCCAGCTATCCTAAATTGTATAACTTGACTTGTTCCATTTGTTGATTTTACCCAACAAGATATGCTGTATGTTTGCCCAGTCGTAAAAGCAAAAGTTTTAACTAAACCACTTCTATCTGCATTGCTATTTCCTACTGCGTCAAATTGAACTCTTGTTGCATTTTGTGTACCATCTGGCGATGTTGCATAATCAGCAGTTACTATTGGAGCAGATGCGCTACCAACTCCAAGTTTTAACCAATAAGAAACACTAAAATCTTCACTATACTCAAATAGATTCGTAGAACTAGGCTCTAACAAAAGAACACCATCAGCACTATCTGTATAGTCTATTCTTGCTATATCTTGCCCCATTGTTTCTATTAGACCATCTTTGTTTACTCTTGTTCCTATACTTGCTCTTGCAAAGTCGAAAGGCAAAGGCTTATAGTTGTTATTGATGTCGTTGTATGCCAAGACAGAATCTTCTTTAGCTGCCCATACTTTATTTCCAAATTTTAGTGTTTGTGCCATTAGTAATTTGTATATAATTGAGATGTAATCATTTCTTGTAATGATGTCCAACTTGTTAGTGTTTCTAATTGTGCGTCTGTTAATGCTGAATCAAAGTATTGTACTTCTCTAGTTTTACCAAAGAATTTCTCACTACCACCACCAACATTGTCAAAGGATAATTCATTTAATCCAATTGGCATTGAAGTAGTTGATAAAACTTCAGATAATTTATATCCGTTTACCCAAAAAGCAATATTATTTAAAGAATATCTAATTAAAACCTTATTAAAATTAGTAATATCTGGAACATTTACATATGCATTCATCTGTACAACTCCATTACTAACTACATTTGGTCTTATTACATTGGTAGTGTTATTTAAGTAAATTAATACTCTATTAGTTGTACTCCCACTTGATAAACTTATCGCTCTAAAAGTCCCATCATTAGCCAAAGCAGCTATCTCTGCCATCAACACACCTTCTGAATCGTTAAACGTAGCTGCATTTCCAGAGCCAGTAGCAGATTCTGCTGCTCTTGTAATTGCTGTTCCATTAGTAGGAATGTAGCTTGTTGGGTAAGAGCTGACTTCTAATTGTGCGCCCCAAATATATATAGTTTTACCTATCGTACTTGTAGTGCCACCATTAGAATTTGATGCAGACATTCTAAATCTTACAGTTGTATTTGAGTTGTTAAAAACTGCAATACATCTAAACCAATCATTACCATAGTTTATTATTTGTGCGCTATCAACAGAAACACCACTTCCAAAAGTCGTAGAAGTCCCTACAATACCATTGTTTAAATCAAACCATTGTCTTGCTCCATCATTTGAAGTATCCCACAGTAATATATGGCAAAAATCACTTGTTCCTTTTTTTACAAAAAAAGATGCTGTTTGTTTAGTTCCACTAACTGTAAGTGCAGAAGTTTGAACATAATTTTCTATAGAACCATCTGTAACAGTTAATAAATCAGCATTTAATGCTCCATCTGGAGAAGTTATTTGGTTTGCAGTAATGTTACACCTAGTTGGAGTCCATATAGTTGCTTGTGTCAAATCCTCGCTGTAAGGTATTATATTTGTAGAAGCTGGTTCTAAAAGGTAATGAGGACAATTAACTACTTTACCATTTAATAAGTCGTAGTCTAGTCTTGAATCTCCACTTGGCACTTCTTCTATTAGTCCAGTTGGTGCTATTCTAGTTCCAGTACTTGCTCTTGTAAAAGTAAAGTCTCCTACTCCATCTGATGGGAGTACAGAATAAAACTTGTCTCCTTGTGCTGCTGGTATTAATGCTAATTTTGGTTTTGCCATTGTTTATTTTTTTATACGTCTAATATTTGTGTCTCGTGAATCCAATCTGCTAAACACTTAACTGCTTCTACGTTGTCTGCTCTTACTATTTGTACTGATATGTTTGTTATTAAGCCAGAAAAATCTGCTGTTTTAAATATTTGAAAATCATTTTGGTCATAAGTTCCATATAAGGTATAAGTGCCATTTGAAGTGATTGATGAAGAAGTAGTGCTTCCAAAATCAACAAGTACCAAACCAGAACCTCCATAATTAGATACACCTAAACTAACTTTAACAAATTTTCCATTTAGTGTGTTTGTTTGCGTTAATTTATTAGCAGTACCACTTCCAGATGATGCAACTGCATTACCATTTCCATAACTCCAACCATTTCCAAAAATCCAATCGCTATCCGTTGCAAAATCTCCATTAACAACTTGATTAGGTTGTTGGCTAGTAAGCATTAGAAATTGACTTCCAAAAAAGTCTGGTTTACCAATAACTGAAGGTGCTGTTTGTATAGCGTTTCCCCACCAAGTATAATTGTAGTATAATCCCCAAGTTCCAGTATTCATTACTTCTTTGATTTATAGTTATAATTTATTTCTATGTCTAGTGTGTTCGTTTGTGTCCACATATTTCTTTTTTAAATATTGTACTAACTTTACAATATTCTCTTTTTTTTGTTTATATCTTATAATACCCATCCACCGAAATCTGCGTTAGAAGTGTCTGGATATGTATCATCTTGAGTATTTGCGTTGTACTCTGGATACGTATTTTGATTATATACCATAAAGTCTATAAAGTTATTAGTGTAAAATTGTGCTATATCTCTATATTTTTCTACTAAATAATCAACCTCATCTTTATCTACTGTTACACTACTTTCACTTGTGTGCTTATATACGCCACCATTAGCTACTGTATAAGCAGCAAACGGCATATAGCATACTAATGCCCAATAAATAGTCATAGGCTTCACATAAGTCTCTAAAAGTGTCTTATAAGAAGCGTTAGCTGGGTCGTTTATAGTTCCAGCTATAATTAAAGCTTGTAACTTTTCTAAAAGTTTAGTTCCTAAATAATTTTGTACCTCTGTATCTTGTGCAATCTCTACCATATAGATAAACTTGTCTGGGTCTACATTACCAGAAAGTACAGAGTACCTTTTAATATCTTGAGTTGTTATAAATAATGCTTTTGCCATTTCTTATCTTATTTTCCTTGTGGGTTGCTTGGTAAAAACCCTTTGTTAGGTAGGTTTCTTGGTTGTACTGAAACTTGGTAAGGGTTTGTTACTTTGTACCCTAAAATTGCAGCTTGTCTTGTACCTATTATATCCTGTGAAGTTTTAACATCTATTTTTGCTTCTTTACTTCTATAAGTTACTCTTCTCCAGGAATGATGACAATTACCCCCACCTTTATAAAGCCAGATAGAATAGGTTTGATTATTTCCTTTAGGACCCCATCCTGGATTTACAGCTTTGTTATCCATTGCAATTATATCTTCTTTTCTGTAAAGTTTTTTAGCTTTAGTCATTGCAACGCAAAAATCTCTTGGGTTATCCCCAGTACTTTCTGGTGCATATTTATACCTTACTTTAAAGTAGTTTTCTACACCATTTACTTTTACTTCTTTATCTTGAGCACTTTTTGAGTTAGGTCTTGCAATACCTGTACTAACAAATTTCCAAATTTTACCTAAAGTTGAAAGTTTTTCTTCACTTTGTAAATTAAGCTCGTTTATTACTTTAGTTAATTCATCATCTTTTTCATAATCTACATCTTGCTCATATATTGCTTCCCATACATCTTCGTCAATATCCTCACCTAAATTTATAAAGTTTTGTAAATCTTTATTTAAATCAATATGTTTTTCACAAGGCATATACCAAACCTCTCCATCTTCTTCGTGTTCGTGGTGTCCTTGACATCCTTGCTCTAAAGCTTTAGCTTCTGCTTCTTCTTTAGTTTTATATACATCTACTCCGTCTATTTTCTTTAGACTCATTTCATAACCAGTTTCTTCTTCTATGATTTCTTCGTTTACTATGTCAATATCACTGAAATCAAGAGGTTTAAGAGTTTTAAAGTATAAGTCTAGTGCAACATCATTAACTGATAGTATTGCATCTAAACACTCTATTACTTGATCTTGAAAGCATTGTATAACTATATTGTCAAATAGTTGTGTAGCGTTCTTGATTTCTTCTGCATTGTTTCCTAGTCCATCATTACCTTCACGAATACCTAGAAGCATTGGAGATGTAACCCTATGACCAACGATTAGTTTTCTAAAGCACTCATCAGCTAAATACTGATAGTGTTGGGGTGCATCGTTTAAAGGAATGTCATCTATTGTAGTTTTAGATTCAGAGTTATTATTAAAAGCTACTATTACTTTCTCTCCTCTGCTTCCGGTTAGTTTATTTAATACATCACTCTTTATAGCTTGCATTTTCTCGGGGTCTGGTACTCCATTGTTAAAATTGACAACTTTTGTGCCACTAAAACCATTTATACAATCATTTATAAGATAATCTCCTATTTCGTCCTCTAGAACCGCGTAAGGCATTGCAGAAGACCAATCTGGACTACTATAATAATACTTACCAGCTTCATAAGGCTTTAAAACATACATTTCAACACCATTTGCTTTACCAAACCCAAACGCAGGTATTCTTTCTGGTTTTTCTGTAGGTTTTAAGTTTTCCCAATGATTTGAGTAGTACCAACCTTCTATTTCCCCTTCATCGTTGCATTTTTCAGCTCTTAATGTTTCCATTGGAAAGTGATGCACTTCTTTTACTCTACCATCTTGGTAAACTAACTGAAATGCAGCCATTCCTAGTACTTTGTAGTCATTTATAAATTTTCTTAAATCAGACTTCTTAAATAATGACATCATTTGAGCATATTGCTCTGGTCTTTTGTCTGCATCGTGTGCTGCAAGACCTTTACCATAAATCATATTAGAAATACCTATAGTAATTGCTCTACAAGTGGTTGAGTTATTGTTTACATCAATAATGTAATTAAAATAGTTGTTATCTATTCCGTATTGTACCCAATCTTTATTCTTTAACTCTACAACCTCTGGAGCTGTGTATGCTGCAAGTTTTGTTACGAAAAATTCGCTCATATTACTACGTATTCGTTAGTTGTTGCGTGTTCTGTATATACATCTTTATTAATACTATATGTACTAATAGTTTGGTCTGTACAGAATATATTGTCTTTATAAACTATGCTTGTTCCATTTAAAACAGATAGTGTATAAAATGTTCCTTCTTTTAAGACTGGACTAAACGTAACATTGCCTTGTAAATAGTATTTATTTATAGCAAATGTTAAACCAGTATATGTTACTGGTGTATTTGTGTCTTGGTCTGTAATAACAATACTATCAGCAGAATATTCACGAGGAATAAACTTTAATTGTTGCGCAGTTGCACTTGTAGTTAATATTATCATTAAAAGCTTTTTTAAATAACAAAAAAAGCGCAAAAGTGTTTTATATAAAAAAAGGGTACTCCGAAGAATACCCTTAAATTAAGAAAAATGTATAAAAATTAAGTTCCTACTACAACAACAGTATTAGTAGTATCTCCAATAATTGAAGAAGCTACAAAAAATGCTGGTTGTTTTTCAGTTCCAGTTAAAGTTATGCTATAGCCATTTAAATCTCCCATAGCTGCTCCAGTTGCTGTATTAACAGCACATTCACATCCGTTTTCAATCCCAGCTAAAAAGTAATTCCCGTTATAATCTTGTACGATTACTTGAGGTCTACCATAACTTAATAATTTTAATTCTTTACGAGTTTCAAGGTCTTGTTTCTTTAAAACTATCGTTCCGGTTTGTGTCCAGAATGAAGTTCCGTTGTCCCTTGAATTCTCGTTTGTTTGTTCAAAAGAGTTTGCCCCTTTTAAGTCGTATTTGTAAAAAGTAAGTGGAGATGCAAAAGCAGTAATCTCATCATTTGTTCCAAATGTAGCAGTTCCTAATAAACCACTTGTATAATTCGAGATGTAAACTGCGATGATCCCTCCAACTGAATCTTTACATGGTTCTAAACGACCAGCAGAAATATCACATGACATATGTTTAAATTTTTTTAGTTAATAATATAAAGGGAGGTTTTAGCCTCCCCTTATTTAATTTAATTATCCAGCGTAGTAAACTACATCAGCTCCTACTCCTATTGCAGCAGCAGCAGTAAATCTCATTACAAGTCTTACGTTTTGACTTCCATCTAGTGGAGTCATATCAATTACTCTTACTTCGTTGTAATCGTTAAGTAATCCAGTTGCAAAGAAAAGGTTGCTAGATTGAGCAGCAATCATTGTGTCATCTGACATTCCTCTACCTACAAAGATTGGAATTCCTCCGAAAGATAAACTTCCGTTGTTATACCATTGTGTACCTTTGTTATCAGAACCAGCGTTTGATGTTGCAGCTACAGCAAATCCTCCTAATGCTCTAATGTATAATTTAGCAGCTTTGTTAGATACGTATAATTTTAAATCTTCTTTTCCGTAAAGAGAATTTGGAATTAAATCCACAACTCTTTGCATTTCATCGATAATGTTAGCAGCAGTTAAAGTAACTGGCAAAGATACATCTAATACTGTTGCATCAGCAGCAGCAAGAGTTTCTAATCCATTGTATTCTCCAGCTTGTGCGCCACCTAAATTACCAGTCCAGATATTAGTTTCGTTTGCAGCAGCAACTTTAGATGCTACGTGTCCAACTAAATAATCAGCGAATGATGTAGGTAATCCGTTTGGATTAAATGCGCTATACCCCATCTGAATTGACTCCCAAGTGTTGATAAAGTCAGACTTACATAATTGTAAGTTTACTTGGAATTCTTCTGGTTGAATAACTACTTCAGTTAAATTAACATTTGAAGAAGCAGCAAAATCACAAGTTCCATCTGCGATTAAACTTCCAGTTTCAATTCTTTGAATTACTGATTTAAATTTTACGTTTGGCATAACTTCTACACCACCGTCTTCAATTGTACTTGCGCTTAGTAAAGCCGCAGAAATGTACTTGCCCGCGAACTCACCGGCATACGTGCTAGTGATGTTTACAGTTGTTGCTAGGTCTATTTTATTTGACATAATTTTGGTTTTTAATTTTTAGTTTTTAAATAATTTAGCAAATACTCTATCTTGAGTACTCATTGGTTTGTTTTGAGCGTAAAGGTTCATTTCTAATTCTCCTTTAGACTCTGGATTGTGTTTAATTGGTTTAGCAGATAATTCTACTTCTGGTTTTTCAGAATTTAAGTCTTCTTTATCTTCATACTTGGCTTTTAATTCTTCCATAGCATCTTCAAGATATTTCATTCTTTCTTCTATTTTACTCATATCCATTACTTCTTCTTCTTCAGCAGCTTCAACTTCTTCCACAACTGGTGCTTCTACAACTTCTTCTACTACTTCTTCAACTGCTTCTTTAACTTCAGAGATTATACCGTCTTCTTCAACAATAACCATAAAGCCATCATCTAAAAGGTACTCTCCCTTTGGTACTGCAATTCTTTCATCTTCATCTGTTATGATAAAGATTTCTTTACCAGCTTCGAATGAATCAGCTTCAAAGCGAGTTCCGTTTTCCAACTTTCTCTCTTCTAACTGAACTTCCAAACCTAGTAATGTCTTAACTTTGTTAAGGGTTTCTTTAGAGTTCATATATATTAATTTTAAGTATTTACTTTTTTATAAAACAACATTAGTTATTTAGTGTTGTAAATTCAACTATTTTGTCCAGTAGTGTTACCTATTCCTTGATTTTGCAAATCTCCGTTGCAACACTTAGAGTTATATGTATTGTCTTTACAAAGACAACCTCTTCTGCCACCTTGTGGACTAGTTCTACTTGGTGTTGGTGTTTGATTCCTTGAGTACATCTATTATTTCGTTTAGTAGTTTATCGTCTTCGCTTAATTGGTTTTGTTGTTTATCTTGAGGTCTGTTAAGTTTGTCTGCAAAGTAACCTTCAATAGAAAAGCCTTTTACTTTACCTTCTTTTACATAGTTGTTCCAAATATCATCGTTATCTACCTTCATTGCAACCATCCAAGTGCCTAAAGGCATTTCTAAACCATACTTTCTTGATTTGTCGTGTACTTCATCTTCTATAAGCCAAGATTCAACTATAGTCATTCCAGATAGTTTTTCTTCCGTGTGTTCTAAAGTTGCTTGTCCTTGATTACCACGTTTTAAAAACATTTGTGATGCTTTTGCTACGGTTTCTTTAGAAAAATAAATATAAAACTCATTTTCGCCATTCTTACGGTAAATAGGTCTTTCTGGTATAAGTGCTGCACCAATAAGTAGTCTTTTTTCTTTACTTATTTCCGCAAGCCTTACTTGGTCTTGGTTTTTCAGTGCTATAAAGTCTTCTTCTATTGCTGGAGACTCAACTACTGATATAGCTTCTATACCAGATAGTTCTTCGTTCTCGTCTATTATTAATTCTATTATTTCCATAAGTCTTTTTTTATAAACAATTAATTTTGTTTTTTGTTTTATTATCCTAATGATGCACCTTGTACTATATTATTTTGTAAGCTTTGTGCAGTTGTTACATCTTGACTTACAACAAATGCTTGTATTGGTGCTTGTTGCCCTAATGCTGCTGCTAACTGGTTTGTACCACTAGTACCTAATATGTCAAACGATGGTGTCTGTGCAGTAGTTGCACTCACGGCAGTTGTAGATACATCTGGAATATTAACAGTTGAACCACTTACCCCTAATTTTGAAGTTGCTTCTTTAGAAGTTTTCATTGCTGATTTAATTGTTTTGATAATTCCTACAGCTTGCGCAGCATAGCCAAGTATTAAAGGGATGTTAGCTGGAAATGCAACAGCCGAAGCAGTTTTAGCAGCACCAGATGATATATCAACTCCAGCTTCTGCACTTTTCATAACTGTTTTAGTTGCAGATTGTTTTGCTGAAAATAATGTAGCTTTTAATTCCATTAGCATTTCTTTAGCTAAAAGTATTTGTTTAGCTATTAAAATTGATTTACCTAGTTTAGATTCTGCTCCAGCTATTGTTACTGCATCAGCGAAGGCTTTATCTTGTATTGCCTTTTTTTCTGCTGCTATCTTTTCTGCTGCTGCTATTTCATCTGCTATTTTTTTATCTCTTTTTATTTTGTCTGCTTCATCAAATCCATCTTCTTTTTCTTTTATTGCAGTATCTCTTGCTGCATCAAGTTCATCTACAGCTAAATTGTTAAGTATAGCTTCTTCTCTTAAAGCTGCATAATGTTCTCTTAATTTTTCTAATTCTAAAGCTCTTTTATCTTCTTCTGTTATTGCTTCTGCATCTTGCAATGTTTTTTTGAAATCAGCTAATGCAGTTGCTGCTGCTTTTTCTTCAGCAGACAATGCTATTATTTGACTTGTAACTTCTTTCTGTTTTGTAAGTCTTGCAGTTTCTAATTGTATTACTTGTGCTTTTAATCTTGCTTCTTCTTCTAAATCTGCTTTAGTAGAACCAGCCAATGCGTTTTCAGCTTGTTTAGCTTCAAGCCTTATTTTAGCTGCTTGTATTTCTTTGTTAGTAATATCTTCTTCAAGTTTACCAGCTTCTTCTAAAAACCCTATTCTTTGTTCTACTGTAAATTGTTCTCTATCTACTGCTTGTTCTAATAACTCTGCTCGTTGTCTATCTGCTTCTGCTCTATCTACTATCAATTGTCTTTCTAACCTATCTGCCTTTGCTCTTTGGTCTGCAATATCAGCAGCTATCTTACCTTCTTTTATTATTTCTTCTCCAAGCTCTTTAACTGCATCAGTTGTTTTACCTATTGTATCTTCAATGCCAGTTAATGTATCTATATAAGAACTACCAGCAGATTTAGCATCATCCATTGCTCCAGCAAAGTCTCCACTAAATACCTTTTTAATTGCACTACCTAAAAAGCCAATTGTGTCTATTGCAGCTTCAAATCTGTTTGTGATGTTTTCAACTATAAAGTCTTTAAACTTTTCAATAGCATCTAAAGGGTTTGTAAAAGCATCTATAATTGCATTACCAAGATTAGCAAGTATGTCTACCAAATTACCAGTAACAGAACTTATAACAAGCATTATTTTGTTAAACTTGTTTTGTCCTTCCTCTGTGCTTGTAAAGGCAGCTCCTAAAGCACTAACAGCTAAAACTAATGCGCCAATACCAGTAGCAATTATTGCCACTCTCATAGACTTAAAACCAGTTATAACATTTTTTAAACCTTGCTTTAAACCTTTAAATTTAGTTATTAATCCTCCAGATGCTTGGTCTAAACCACCAAGTGAATTATCTAAATCTTGTGTGTTTTTAGAAGTGTCCTTTATCGAATCATCTAACTTATCTACGCTTTTAACAGCTTTAGAAGTGTTAGCTTCAAAATTTAAGATATACTTTTCTGCCATTTTATTTGTCTTTTTACTTGTTTGAATCCTTCTTTAAATGTTTCTGGCATTTTGTTTTTGCCCTTTGCTATTTCTATTGTTTCACTAACTCCGTAAAACTCATCTATGTTTAATAATTTTAATACTATCATTATGTTAATACGCTTGGTGTGTAAGCACTTTGTTTAGTTATTAATTCTAATTCACTTTTATTAGTTAGTAAATTAGTTCTTATGCTATTTATATAATACTCTTGTCCGTTTACAATAAACACATCATTTAATTCATAATTTAAAACTATTGATGAGGGTAATTGTGCAGTAAACTTTACAATCCTAGCTT
>Ga0209535_1000406_pt1 | contig 30208 bp, 28 predicted proteins | sample LinPmetageLP28_FD_184041 | JGI IMG/M metagenome (GOLD analysis project Ga0209535, IMG submission 184041) | Marine viral communities from the Pacific Ocean - LP-28 (SPAdes) (version 2) | ecosystem: Environmental > Aquatic > Marine > Oceanic | place: Pacific Ocean | collected 2009-08-22
CACCGTCATTGGTTCCAGTCTGTGCATCCTCTAGGTTTTTATTTTCATCTTTAAGTAATGGATACTTAATAATATCAGGATCAGTGTTCTCAAGATCACCTGCGGCAGTTGTAATAGCCATTATATTATAATCCTAATGCCGCTGTCACTGTTTCTTTTGTAGGAATAAAAATCTCTACTCCTGGTACAAAGTCAAAGACAGGATCTTGGATAATGTTTGGATTACGTACAGAAAAAGTCCACCATAGAGATACGTCACCATAAAGATCGTATGCTAATAGATCTGGTCTATTTTTATAGATAGCATCAATAACGTATGGAGTATCACTGGCAACATAAGGTATCTGAGGAATGTTAGCAACATCTAAAAAGAAAGAAAATGTACCAGTATTAACATACGGACTAGTTTTCGCATAATTTGCTGTAGCCATTATAGGAATCCTCCAAAGCCGCCTTTACCAACTAATTTTCCTTGTGCAAAGTCGTTAAGATTAAAGTTATCGTGTAAGTTCTTTCTACTGTAGATAGGTCTTACGTTTACGGTTACTGAACTACTAGTTGGTACTCTAGTAGTAGATGTTATTGTGCTGTATTTCTGACTTTTAGTAATTTTGTTTGGTTTACTAACTAAGTGAGCAGGTATAAATTCTTTACCTTGGTTATCTAGATAGTCTACTGCCCCATTGGTAATATCTGGACTGTTTAGAGTTACATCTTCCAATGACGTCTGTGTAATTGGTACCTGCAGATAATCAACATCACTTGCTAAATTATGTGTGAATGATGTAATTACACAAGGAACGTGCGGAAAGTAGTGACTGCCATACCCATCTAAGAATAGTATTGGTGGTGGATTACCAACGTTATCACCTTGCCCAAAGAACATCTTTGTTGCAGAACGTAAGAAGTATACTGCGGCCATTAAGTATTGACCTTCTTCTACACTTTGTACTGTAAAGTCACCAGTCATAATAATGTCTGCCACATCTGAGTTATTGTAAAACTGCTGTGCATAATTACTATGTGTAAGGGCAGTTTGAGAATAATTAGCATTATGAGTTACATTGATAGTTGGAGTATAAGGAAATATAACACCATTTGTTTCTATCAGTGGAGCCATAATTGCATTATAAGTTGATGCTTGGTCTTTATAAAATATGCTAGCGTTATCAGCCAGACTTAGACGCACTCTCCAATCATCTTCTCCCGCCGCCCCGGCTCCACTAGCTACGTCGCCACCGTTGAATCCAAAGTTTGGAATCATTTTAGACAAGCTACTGACGCCGCCAGGTAATAGGCCCGATATTGCTCGACGAGCGTTTGCAGGATCTAATAGATCAAAACTAGTTCCTGAAGATTTATTAGGAATCTGTGAACTACCAAATGCAGTAGTTGTTCTTGATACACTGGAGAAGTCTGGTAAAGCCATTTTAAAATACCTCTTGTTTTATGTATTTATAGGTATTATAATAGTAGTAGTTAATAAAGGAACCAAATTTAATGAGAAAAGTAAATTATCTAAATAATAAAGACATACTAAAAGAAATAGCTAAAAGTAAGCTGACTTACTGTAAATTTGTCGACACTACTGTTCAAGCATATGATATGATTATAAAACCTGGTGAAAGTATCACTAAGGCTAACATACTAGAAGCACGCAGAATGCGTGCAGAAAGACTAGCTAAACTAGAACAAGAAGCAGAAATGCTAGAAGGCAGGAAACGTAAGCTAGATGAGTTTTTAAAACCTACTAAAGACATTCCAGCAACAGATGTTGTGTTTAGAGTTATGACTTGGGAACATATTCCAATTGATGATGTTAAACAGGCAAAAGCGGATCTAAAAGCACAAGAAGAAGCAGAAGCTGAAGCAAAAGCAACAGACACTGAATATGATGAAGATGCTCCTGGAGTTAAAGGACCAAAGAAATATGTTAAAGTAAATTTTCCTCCATTCTTCCACTACAAAGTCGACGAAGAACAAGTTCCTTATATTGTGGGCAAGAGTCATTGGAAAGGTAGTCTAGCTAACGGTAAGTTTACAAAAGACCATGGCAATATGACTAACAAACTAGCACATATGTTTATTAAACTGTGCGAGCGTTATGCTACTAGATCAAATTGGCGTGGGTATACCTACAACGATGAAATGCGTAGCCAAGCACTGCTACAGTTAAGTCAAATTGGTCTACAGTTTGACGAATCAAAGAGTGATAATCCGTTTGCTTATTATACAGCGGCCATTACCAACTCATTCACTAGAGTATTAAATATCGAGAAACGTAACCAAAACATACGTGATGATATTTTAGAAATGAATGATTATTCTCCGAGTTATACCAGACAAGGTGGCTGGGGTTCGGGTGGCGGTAATTACGAAGGGTAGTTCGAACACATTCAAGCTAGACTTTAATTTTTCTATAGTATATAATATAATATATGGCGAATCTATTTAAAAAAGCGGCAGTTCTAACAGACATACACTTTGGCCTTAAATCTAATAGTACCACACACAACGAAGATTGTTTGAACTTTGTCAAGTGGTTTATTGAGACTGCAAAAGCAAAAGGATGTGATACCTGTTTCATGACAGGTGACTGGCACAATAATCGTGCCGCAATCAATATTGTTACCCTAAACTACAGTTTAACTGCCTTAGAACTATTAGGTAAAGCATTTGATCGTGTGTTTTTTATTCCAGGCAACCATGATTTATACTACAGAGACAAACGTGATATACAATCTGCAGAGTGGGCAAGACATATTCCAAACATTGAAATTGTAAACGACTTTTATAGTGAAGGTGATGTTTCATTTGTACCATGGTTAGTAGGCGATGATCATAAAAAGCTAGGTAAAATTGAAGCGAAATATATGTTTGGTCATCTAGAATTACCACACTTTTATATGAATGCCATGGTAGCAATGCCAGACACTGGAGAAATTAAGCCAGGTGCATTTGGTGGAGTAGAACACGTATACACTGGGCATTTCCATAAAAGACAGACTCGCAATAACGTTACCTATATGGGCAATTGCTTTCCTCATAATTATGCAGATGCTGGTGATGATGCACGTGGTATGATGATTTTAGAATGGGGCAAGGATCCAGAGTATCATACTTGGCCAGGACAACCAATGTATAGAGTTTACAATCTTAGTCAACTACTTAAAACTCCAGAAGATCTACTACTTAAAAATATGCACTGTCGAGTCAATCTAGATATTGATATTTCTTACGAAGAGGCTACATTTATTAAAGAAACATTTGTTGATACTTACAATCTCAGAGAGCTTACTCTGTTGCCAGTGAAAAATATTGATATCGGTGAAGATATTATACTAGGTAATATAGCGTTCGAAAGTATTGATACCATAGTAACTAATCAATTGACTACTATAGAAAGCGACCACTATGATCCAAACTTACTATTAGACATTTATAGACATCTATAGGAATCTATGTTTAAAATAAAAACATTAACAGTTAAAAACTTTATGAGTGTTGGTAATTCAACACAGGCTGTCGATTTCGATCGCGATGATCTTACCTTGGTACTAGGTGAAAATATTGATCTAGGTGGTGATGACACTGGTGCTAGGAATGGTACCGGTAAAACTACTATCATCAACGCACTAAGTTATGCCCTGTATGGGTCTGCATTAACTAACATACGTAGAGAAAATTTAGTTAATAAAACTAATGGTAAGAGTATGATTATTACCATTGACTTTGAGAAAGATGGGCAGTCATATCGCATCGAACGTGGACGTAAACCAAACATCTTAAGATTTTTTATCGGCGATCAAGAACAGGACGAGAACGATGATAATGCACAAGGAGATTCAAGGCAGACACAGGCTGAAATAGAAAGACTACTAGGAATGAGTCATGAAATGTTCAAACACGTGGTGGCTCTGAACACATACACTGAACCATTTTTAGCATTAAAGCCAACTGAACAAAGACTTATTATTGAACAGCTACTAGGTATTACAGTACTAACTGAAAAAGCTGATGCACTCAAAGAAGAGATTAAAATAACAAAAAGTTCAATACAGCAAGAAGAAGCTAATATTAATGCTATACAAGATGCAAACAAAAGGATGCAAGAACAAGTTGAAGCTATGGAGCGTAGACAAAAGATGTGGGGAGCTAAACATCAAGAAAATCTTGCAAAACTACAGACAGCACTAGACGATCTATTAAAATTAGATATAGATCAAGAAATTATAGCACATCAAGAATTAGCTGACTATACACAAAAGAAAAGAGACATATCAGATATTGATACCGCTTACACACAGGCCGTAATAGATCGTGACAGAGAAGCAAAAGGAATTACTAAACTAGAGAAAGATATTAGTAAACTGCAAGATCATAAATGTAATACCTGCGGACAAGAACTCCATGACAATCAACATTCAGACCTGTTGAAAGATAAAGAAACTAGATTAAATGATGCACGAACAGAACTAGAAATACATCAAAAATCTTGTGATGAATTTTTGTTAGCTAAACAAGAGCTCGGCGAGTTGAGTACCAAGCCAAACACATTCTACGACAGCAATGAAGATGCTATACATCATCGTTCAAGTTTAACTAATCTGCAAGAGCAAATAGATACATTAACCAAAGAACAAGATCCTTACAGTGAACAGATTGAGGAAATGAAAGCAACTGCATTAGCTGAAATTGATTATGATAAGATGAACGAAGTTGTTAGAATGAAAGATCATCAAGAATTCTTATACAAACTATTAACAAATAAAGATAGTTATATACGTAAGAGAATAATTGATCAAAATCTAAGCTATTTAAATGCTCGTCTTGGGCAGTATCTAACTCGTGTTGGTCTTCCACATTCTGTTGTGTTTATGAATGATCTTAGTGTTGAAATTACAGAGCTAGGTAGAGATTTAGACTTTGATAATTTAAGTCGAGGAGAACGTAATAGATTAATATTATCATTAAGTTGGGCTTTCCGTGATGTTTGGGAGTCATTGTATCAACCAATTAACTTATTGTTTATTGATGAATTACTTGATAGTGGATTGGACACTAGCGGAATGGAAGCCACTATAGCTGTGTTGAAACAGATGAGTCGAGACAGTAAAAAATCCGTTTGGTTAGTATCGCACAGAGATGAACTAACAGGACGTGTAAATAATGTATTCCACGTTATTAAGGAAAATGGATTTACTAACTATAGCACGGACCTTGAAATATCATGAAAACAGTTTACTTAACAGGCGGTAGTAGCGGAATTGGACAAACGTTCAAACGATATCTAGAAGCCGAGTCATATGATGTTACTAGTCCTACTAGACAAGAACTAGATCTAGCAACACTTGATGTTTCAGATTTAGATCTAAAGTCATATGACTATCTCGTACTGTGTGCTGGCGTTGATACTAATGGTAAGATTCCGTTTTATAAAATGAAACCTGAAGATTTTAAGAATACTATTAATGTTAATCTTACAGCAAACATTTTACTAATACACAAATACGTACAGCAAAGATTATTTAAACCATGGAGTAAAGTTATTGTGGTGGGTAGTGGTGTGGTAGATGGATACTTCCCAAATTTCGGTGTATATGGAGCATCAAAACACGGATTAGATGCCTTTATTCGTACCGTTAAGCACGAATTAGGTGACAAAAACATAGGGTTTACAATAATGCACCCAGCACTAACAAAAACTAATTTTAATCGTAATCGGGGCAATATCCCCGAGGATCAAGTGGACGAACTATACAAACAAATACCACATATGCAACCAGAAGAGTTGATCCCTGTATTCGAGCAAATCTTACGTGATGAAAAACATCTTATCACAAAGATCAGTATGACCAGGTGAACTTAACATATCCTTGGCAACTATATCATTGGCATTTTGGAATCACTAGCAAGTGTACATTAAAATGTCCTAGGTGTCCGCGAACTGAATATCGAGATCAGCTGACCTTAAACAAAGACATTGATCTAGAGTTATTCCAAAAGATACTAACACCAGATCTACTAACAAACACAGTCAAGAGGATTACAATGTGTGGCGATCTTGGTGACCCTATATATAATAAAGATTACTTAAAAATCTGTCGTTACATTAAAGAAACTAATCCTAATATACATCTGTTTACTATAACCAATGGCAGTTATAAAAATGATGATTGGTGGAAAGAGTTTGCTGAAATTAGTAATGACCGCGATACTGTTAACTTTAGTATTGATGGCTATGATGAAACATCAAATAATATCTATAGAATTAACAGCAATTGGGAAAGTATACTGAATGGCATAAGTATAATGTCAAAACAGTCCACGGCGTTCGTGAACTGGGCAACAATAATTTTTAAATACAACCAAGATAAGATAAACACCATAGTTGAGCAAGCAACAACGCTTGGCTGTGATGCTGTTCAATTGACTAAAAGTACTAAATTTGGCAGTAAGTATGAAGATTATGGTGGCACTAGTGACCCGTTAGAACCTAGAGCAGAGTTTGTGAGTACCAGTAATAGATATGAAAGGATAATGATTCCGATATCAACCAGAACATTAGATAATCAACAGTATATTGGTACCAAAGAAGTACATTTTGAGAAAATACAAAAAAAGTACAACACAGCTATAACTCCGTTATGCCTAATAGGTACACAAGGAATGTATGTTAACGCTGATGCAGTATTATATCCCTGTAGTTGGAAAGGATTACCGTACAGCAGTTTAACTTCAGATGCTGAGAACATTAGCTTTGAGGATGATTTCTTTACTGTTAATCAAGATGTCTTAAGTCTACATAAAAGGTCACTTGAAGAAGTGTTAAATGATTCGATCTGGGATAAATTCTTTAATAATTTAGACAATAGTAATACCAGCTGGACTGAGTGTCAATATAAATGTTCTGCAGATATTGTTGATCACGATTATGCTGTAGGCTATGAGACCAATTAAATGATTAAACTAATAGCCAGAGGTGGTAGTGGTGTTCATATGGTTGCGGCTCTATTAGATTATTGCACCGAAGAAGGAAACCTAGAAGGATATCCCCAATTTAATGCAGGGAAACACTTACACAGTCATGGAGAAATACACAAGACTAGGGCGCCATGGTTTTATGAAGCACCACATCTACAATACGTTATAGAGAAGATGGATAGACAAGAGCTAGATCGAAAACTAGCACGTGAGTTTACTCAATTGGAACGTATTGCTAGTTGCTCAGAGGGAGATATCATAATTTCGCCAGTTGCAAATAATAACTTTGGTAGGTTATTAATAGTAACAATGGCCTTTGGCAAAAGTATGAATAAGCAACTTCCACCAATGGATAATCGTTTAGATTATTCTAAGTGTGCAAGTGAGGCTGATCAGATAGAACATATTGCATTTATACTTGCAAGATTATTAAAACAGGAGTTTGATCAATTCCATGGGCATCACTATCCCACATATGCCCTTGATGTAATGTGGTTTTACGATATAGATTATAAAAATATATCTAGAGTTGTTGAATCGTGTAATTGGCATCCAAAGATTGAAAAAGTAAAAGAAATTTGTCATATGATATACAATAGTAACAAGATATATTATGACAGTATAAGAAAATGTAAAAGCGTGTATCTTGATGTTGTTAGTAAGACTGCTCGACCCTGTGACTTAACCATATATGAAACTGCAATGGTACATTCTTTGCTTATTGATTATTATGATATTGAAAGTTCTGAACAGGTAAAACTTATTAATCAGATACCAACATCAACACAAGAGTTTTTTGATCTGTATATGAGCTAAAATCAGTATTACAGGCCGGTTAAACAATAGATTATAAGTAGAGTTGTTAAAGGAGACTGATATGGCAGGCAGAGGAACACAAAGAATACACCCAGGAAAACGTAAAGCAGATCCAGAATTTACGTGTAATGAGAAACCTCGTATCAAAGGGTGGAGTAAGGCAAGACTAGAAGAAGCAATTGAAAAATCTTCTCGTAATAAAGAGAAAGCAAGGTATCGTACAGAAATACAAAGACGATTCCCTGAAGTAGTATAACTTAAAAAGGAATAAGAATTATGTCAGCAAACGAATCATTATTAGCCGCAGTTGAAACATACGTGGCAGAATCAACCAAATTTGAAGGTGGTAATAAATCAGCAGGAACACGTGCAAGAGCCGCTTTACAAGATATTAAAAATCAAGCACAGGCACGCAGAGTAGAAATTCAAGCTAAGAAAAACGCAGGATAATTAAATGTCATATGATAATCCTTGGACTTACAACGAAACACCCTTTGAGTCTGAGGATATCAGTGACAACTATGGATTTGTATATAGAATCACAAACACAGAAAACGGACACGATTACATAGGTCGTAAATTTTTCTGGACAATCAAGAAGAGACCACCTCTAAAAGGCAAGAAAAATAAAAGACGAAGTACAGTCGAGACAGACTGGAAAACATATTACGGATCTTCCGATAGACTTGTAAGAGATATCGAAGAATTAGGTAAAGAAAAGTTTACACGTGAGATTATATTCTTATGTAAATCGCGTGGTGAAACTAACTATATGGAGGCATATTTTCAGTTTAAAGAAGATGTCCTATTGCGAGAAGATAACTACAATGGGATTATTAATATTAGACTAGGAATAGGTTCCGTTAAAAATATTCTAGTAGAAGATTTAAAAAACATTTAATAGTCAATGATGCAGATGTATTTCTGTGTCCTGCGGAGATAATAGGTAATGCCTATTTGGAACGTGTAGAGAAGACTACACACAGGACGACACGGTAACAATCTATAGGTATAAAAACCAAAAGATGTGGACACTGAGAAAAAGCAATCCACGTGACTTTCATAGTTGGTTAACTACGGTTATGAAAGCATCCGCCAGATGAAGCTGAAGTAGGGGGTACAGGCTGACCGCCTCCGTGCTAGTGATTAGCAATCTTCTTTAGTTAGTATGCAGACAAGACTCAGATAAAGTGTCTTTCATACTTTGCCTTGCACTAGGTGAAGTATGGCTGAAAGATCTAGATAAAGCAGTTAAAAACATATAGTAATCAATTAATAAATTAGCTTAAGAAATACTAGAAAAGAACTTCGATCGAAGAGACGAAGTTAGATGTCAAAGACATCTTTTAAAAGAGCTTTGCATTGAAATGCAAAACCATTTCACGTCTACTTGATCTATGATGCAATAACCTTACCAGTAAATACATCAACAACTTCTTCGTCACCAAACTCAGCACGCATCTCCATTTGCTCTTCTTCTGAGTAACCGTGTTTCTCACGCATAGCTTGATAACGTGTAAGAAATTCTGTAGTTTCAATTGAGTTTTGTTTAGTTGAACGCTCAAACATTTCCCAAGTAATTGTACCGTCAACCACAGCCATCTCTAAGATGTCAGTTGGACAAATGTTATCTGATGATACCCAACGAACTTCACCGTGTGCACCAAGTTTCCATTCCTTGTTACCTAATACAGCAACACCATCACGGTGCCATTCACCTTCTGTTACAGAGCCACCTCTAATTGCCTCGCCTTTGTAGTTTAATTTTAGTGCAGTAGAGTTGTATTTTTCTTGTAGTAACTCTAGTGTTGGATTCTCTGTTGTATGTGTCATTTTATTTGTCCTTTTCCTAAGTTGTTAAATACAATTATAGAGTCATTTTACCAAAAAGTCAACCAAAATAGCAAATTAAATCCAAAAAAAAGCACCCAGTTAAGAGTGCTTTTTCTTTATTACTTTGACTTTTGGAAATGGTGTAATCCATATTCAACTTCTTCGGATTACTTCTTATTCCAGATTGAGTATAGTACCCATACTGCTACCAATCCTACTAAGCCTTCAGCTCCGAGGGTTTTGATAACGCCAGTTACAGAACCAATTACGTCTGTTGCTGGTAAGAATGCAACTGCAGATCCCTTGAGTAGAACTTCTAATGCAATAAACATTGCCATTAGCGATACTGCTACGTCAGCGATACCTGCCGCCCAGTTCTTAATGTGTGTTAATACTTCCATTTTATTTCCTCCTGGGGAATGTCCCCGTTTTAAAATAGCAAGACAGTTCAATAATAGTCTTAAGAAACTTACCTGCTCTATTATTTAGGTTGTCTTACTGTATTATTATACTGTCGTTTAACGGAGATGTCAATCGGATAACTACGTCAGCTGTGGCAAAAATGCCACAATGCAATTTAAAAGTAAGGGAGTTTAGTTTTTTCTGTTGTTTCCATATTACTTTTGATAATTGCGTGGATTATTTCTCTTTCTTTTGGACCTAGCATCAATGAGGCGTCATAGCTTAAACCCCCTCGCATATGCCAGGACATTCTCAACGCATCATCTCTATAGGCTCTTACCTCTTTGTCGTATCCTTCTAAAAATTCAACGACAGCGTCTTGGTCTAACGTTAAGAGCCTTCTACGAAAAAACTTGCGTAGTCGAAGCTGATAGTGATTTCGAATTCTTTACCACATTCTTCATTGTTACAGTTAACTTTTACAGGATCAACACCTGACTGTTCATTAAGCTCAGAGATGTAGTTTTTTATTTTACGTACTACATCGTTACTGGCATTACTGTAAAATTCAAATATATGTTTTGGATCTGTAACAACTTCACCCGTTTCAGTTTCAATTGAACGAGTACTGTTAGCCATGAACAATGTGTTTAGTTCAATAACCTTAGATAGGTGCTTGTCAAATATTGGTTTATTTTCTTCAGGATTATCTGCTATGTCTTGTAAACTACGCAGTATCTGTTGTTCTTCAAATGCTATCATATTACTTTTATTAACATTGAAGTAGGCCTGTGGATAAACTTTTATTTTTAGTCCATCTACAGATAATGGTATATCCCAATCTGGTGGTGAAATACTAGAAAGAGTATGTCCTAAATCAATAGCATACTCACTTTCTTTGGAGCAATGTGGACAAGTAGAAGTAAAATCCATTTGATTACCGTATGTAGCAATACGTACAGCAATTAAACAGGCATCTACATCTGTGCTAGGCATCTTCCAAGCATCTTTAATGTCTGGACAACAGCTTTCAATTACATTAACTACTCCCTGTCCGTTTAATAAAGCGTCTGGTGTCTTTAATGTTATTTCATCTTTGGTAGTCATTGACAGCACGCCAAGCTCAGAATTCTGAGGCATCACAAGTGCATCCTTTGGCCACCACTTTCCTTGCCCAGGTAGTTTAAAATAAATCGCAGGTTGCCTAAAATGCGTAGCAAGTGGATTACTAGATGCGATTTCCGAAGTGTTTTGATCCATGGTTGAATCCCCGATAAATAATAGAGTAATACATTATATCATATATTTATAGTGCGACTAACGTAGGTTAATAAAAAACAGATGGCTGAAGAAGATAACCAGGAAACAATTAACAAGATAAACGAGACCGGGGAAAGGTTTGGGTTTGTTAATAAAATTCTGGCCAAGTTCTCAGCTCAGATCATAAAGTCAACAAAATCCACTGAAGAACAATTTAAAGATCTTAATAAAGAAGCGGCTAAAAATGCGGATGCCACTAAAAAAGCCACCAATGACCAACAGAAAAAGGCTCTCCAAGAAAAGAAACAAGATATAGAAAAGGCGAAACGAAGGGTAGAATATGACAGGATACTTGAGGACTCTAGCGAAGCACTAGTTAAAGCCACAGGTGCACTTACTGCACAATTAACAACATCTATACAGGATAATAGTGGTGCTGTTGCAATATCTAGTAAGGTAATGTCCGCTGGTATGGGTTTCGTAGGTTCTGCGTCACAAACAGCTGGTACTGCGTTACAGGTACTTGGGGGTGGTATGATAGCGGCTGGAGTTGCAACAATGGGATTTACAGCGGCTATAGGCGCTGTGGTATATGGGGCAGGCCTTTTACTTAATGTACTGGGTGGCGCGACCACAGCCTTAGGGAAATTTGCTGTAGAAGCATTGAGCAAGGAATTAGAAAAAACAATAGTTGCATTTGGTAAAGCTAGCTCAGGTGGAGCATTATTTGCAGACGGAATGACTGGACTGAGAGATGCCGCCAAAAATGCCGGTCTAACTATAGAACAGTTTTCTGAAACAATACAGAGACAAAGTGCAAACATTGCCGCCGCTGGTCTAAGTGTACCACAAGGAGTTAAACGGCTAGGTAACGCTCTAAGGGCAGGTGGTGATGAGTTACGTGGTAACTTAATTAATCTTGGATTTTCTATAGCAGAACAAGGTGACCTAGTAGCAGAAACAATGGCGCTAATGAGACAGAGTGGACAACCACTGCGAGCAAACGGAACACAGATAGCAGTACAAACAGAAAGGTATGCAGAAAATCTTAGGATAATTGCCGCAATAACAGGTGAAGATGCTAAGAAAAAAATGGCACAAACCAGAGAAATAACTAACCAGCTGGCATTCCAACAAAAACTAGCAGGTATGGACGAAGATCAAAGAATAAAGATCATTAATGGTATGGCAAATATGCCAGCGGCCCTACAGAAAAATGTTAGAGATATTGTGTTATTTGGATCAGTAATAAACACAACTGGTGCTACTTTAACAGCACTAAGTCCAAATATACAAGGACTGCAAAACTCAATAGCCTCACAAGTTACTGCTGGAACATTAAACGCAGATTCAGCCAGAATGGCAACCAAACAATTTAATGCAGGCATACGAGCAGAACTTGCGGATCAGAGTGGTGCATTTAGTTCGATAGCACTAGCACAGAGTGCAGGACTAAGTGGATTAGCCAGTGATGTAGCGGCTTTAGCTACAAATCTGTTAGTACAGGTGACACCAGATAAAGCCGCTATTACTGCCGCAGAAGAAGCAGTACGAAATCAAAAGAAAACAACTGACGAGCTAACAGATAATGTTAAAGACGCATCGATTGCGGCCCAAAAACTAGCAACAGCAATACAAGATTCGTTGCTAGCACCAATGGGTCTTTTTGCTGATGCAACTAAAGGCATAACCGAAGGGATGGTCAAGGTTGTAGATAAACTTTACGAATTGGCTGGAGTAGTGAATCCGAACAAAGATTTCGGGACGTCCACATCACAGAACATCGGACCGGATTATACCTCAGTATCAGGAATTCTGGCTGACACAAAGATGTCAAAAGGTGGCGTTGCTACGGGACCAGTGAGTGGATATGCCGCAACCCTACACGGTACAGAAGCAGTTGTGCCATTGCCAGACGGTAAGAATATACCAGTTAATCTAGATACTTCAAGTATAACAACTGCACTACAACATCAAACAGCAACCATTTCCGAATTACTCAGAGCCCAACAGCAGAGTAACCAACTAACATCACAACTATTATCAGTAAGTGTCTAGGACGATAAATACACTAAACAACGGTTGACCTTACAGTAGTAATACTATATACTAATAACTGTAAATAGAGAGAATATAATATGGCAGGGTGGAAAAAGTATTTCAAAGCGGCAAATCCTAACGTAGGATCATACGGTCCGATAAGTGGTGGCGGAACTAATGCAGGCTCAAGTCAAATGCCAGCTGATCCAGGCTATAGGAATTTTGCTAGTAAATTACCAGAAGTGTATATCGGGCATCCAAACAGGACAGAACGATATAGTCAGTACGAACAAATGGATAATGACAGTGAAGTTAATGCCGCATTAGACATTATTGCTGATTTTATGTCACAGTCAAACACCGAAAATGGTACAGGCTTTGACTTATTCTTTAAAGAACAACCAACAGACAACGAAGTTAAAATACTTAAAGACCAATTAAATCAATGGGTTAGCTTAAATCAATTTAATAAAAGATTATTCAAGTTGGTACGTAACGTATTAAAATATGGCGATCAAGTATTCTTGCGTGATCCAGAAACATTTGAGTTATACTGGACAGAAATGCACAAAGTGGTTAAAGTTATTGTCAACGAAGCAGAAGGTAAAGAACCAGAACAGTATCTAATTAAAGATATTAATATTAATTTTAAAAGTTTAACAGCAACATCATTATCAACCAGTGATGTAATGGTTAATACTCCTCAAGTAGGTGGACCGACTGGAGCATATAATCAACCAAACAGTCCTTATGCTGGAGGGTCACGCTTTAGTCACGCACAGAACGAAGCGGCCATTGACGCAGAACACGTAATGCACTTGAGTTTAACCGAAGGACTAGATGCTAATTGGCCATTTGGTGTTAGTATATTAGAAAGTATATTCAAAGTGTTTAAGCAAAAAGAATTGTTAGAAGATGCTGTATTAATATATAGAATCCAAAGAGCTCCAGAAAGACGGGTATTTAAGATTGATGTAGGTAATATGCCAAGTCATATGGCAATGGCATTTGTTGATCGTATTAAAAATGAAATTCACCAAAGACGTATACCTTCACAGACTGGTGACGGTCAGAATATGATGGATGCTACATATAATCCATTGTCAACAAACGAAGATTATTTCTTTCCTGTAACAGCAGACGGACGTGGATCATCAGTTGATGTATTTCCAGGTGGTCAGAATCTAGGTGAAGTTACTGACTTACGTTACTTTACTAACAAAATGTTCCGTGGGCTACGTATTCCTAGTTCATACTTACCAACTGGTACAGAAGATAGTGAACGTACATACAGTGACGGTAAAACTACAACAGCATTGATCCAAGAATGGAGATTTAATCAATACTGTAAACGTTTACAAAGTCTTATTGTTGAAAAATTAGATACAGAATTTAAAATGTTTATGCGATGGAGAGGAGTTAACATTGATGGAGCGGTATTTGATCTACGCTTTAATGAGCCACAAAACTTTGCCAAATATAGACAAGCAGAAGTTGATGCAACTCGCATTAACGCATTCCAAGCACTAGAAGCAACACCATATCTATCAAAACGTTTCTTACTGAAACGATATCTTGATCTTAGTGAAGAAGAAATGCAAGAAAATGAAGAGTTATGGAATCAAGAAAATAGTAACGTAGATGATACTGATGTGCCTGATGCAGGATTACGTAACGTAGGTGTTACTACTGCTGGAATACAATCAGATCTAGATAACTTAACACCTGAGATTGATGACCTAGGTGGAGATCCAGGCCCAGCTCAAGTTGGTGATACTGCCGGTGCAGGACCCGACGGGGGTGCAGTTGTATAATTACAGCTACAATTGGTAAATACTGATATGAACATTATTGACTTATACGAAGACGACACTATTGAAAAAATGCCAGCCGGTTACGAAACCGAAAAGGATGACAATACGACTCTTAAACTTAGCGATCTACGCAAAACTAAGTTAACCTTGGCACAGATCAATCGCTTACGTATAATGAACGATGTTAGAGCATTAGAGCACGAACAAAAGCTAAAAACAGTTAAAAAACAGTATAAAATGCCAGCTCCAGATATGTCAAGTCTATAGTTATACCTCAAAACGATTCAAAAACATAGCATTTAACGCTATTACACCAATACCCCTGCTAAATATATTAACATAATACAAAGACATCCTGTATTATATCCGGATATTAATTTTTAAACAGGAGTTCACAAATGAACAACAAATATGAACAATTGATTGAGCACATCATTAACGATGAAGAAACAAAGGCTCGAGATATATTTCACACTATCGTTGTAGAGAAATCTCGCGATATATATGAATCACTAATTGACGAAGAAGATTTATCAGAAGTAGGCGGAAACGAAGTTGAAGGCCTAGTAGATGAAATCACAGTTGACGAACAAGGTATTGCAGAAGAAGACGAAGCTGAAGATCATGATGACGAAGCTATGGATATGGATGACGATGCTATGGACGCTGACGTTGAAGCAGATGCTGAAGAAGCAGATGTTGAAGATCGTGTAGTTGATCTAGAAGATGCGTTAGACGAGCTTAAAGCTGAATTTGATGCACTAATGGCAGGCGAAGCTGAAGAAGTTGTAGAACCAGAAATGGACGGCGCTGAAGAAATGGAAGTAGTTGACCAAGAAGAATTTATGGAAGAAAAAGAAGAAGTTACTGAAAATGTTGACTTAATTGCTGTTCCTACAGATTCACAATCAGGCGATGTTTTAATTGGTGATGACGGAACAGTTCCAGTTAACACAACTAGTCCAAATGCAGGCGAAAACGATATGGGTGGTACTCCAGTTGATTTTGCTGAAGGTGGAACAGAAGAGCCAAATGGTCAAACACCAAATAGTTCAGAAAATCCAGACAAAAAAATGTCTAGTCAAGAATTCCAAAATGAACCAGCTAAGAAAGGCCTAGCAAAAATGAACAAACCAGCTAAGAAAGATGCAAATCAGTCTGGTACACAGCTAGCGGCCGCAGATGGTACAGTTCCGATTCAGACTAAAAGTACATTAAAACCAATCAAAGCGTAATAGGAAATAATAATGGCTACATATCTTAAAGAGAACTTGACATTTACCCAGGCTGGAATAGAAATTCTGTCTGAAGAAAAGAAAGATGGTAAAGGAAAGGACTTGTATATGAAAGGAGTATTCATTCAGGGTGGTGTTAAAAATCACAATGAACGTGTATATCCTATAACAGAGATTGAAACAGCCGTTTCTACATTAAATGAACAAATCAAGGGTGGCTATAGCGTCTTAGGCGAAGTAGATCACCCTGATGATTTGAAAATTAATTTAGACCGTGTATCACATATGATCACAGATATGTGGATGGACGGACCTAATGGCTTTGGTAAATTAAAAATTCTTCCTACTCCAATGGGTCAGTTAGTTGAGACTATGTTGGAATCAGGAGTCAAACTTGGCGTTTCATCTCGTGGTAGCGGTAACGTGAACGAGGGTGACGGTAAAGTGAGTGACTTTGAAATAGTCACAGTCGATGTAGTTGCACAACCTAGTGCTCCAAATGCGTATCCAACAGCAATTTACGAAGGGCTGATGAATATGAATGGTGGGCAACAGGTGTTCGAAATGGCACGTGAAGCCAGTGCAGATCAAAAAGTACAGAAGTATTTGAAGCAAGCAGTTACACGCTTGATCAAAGATCTAAAAATTAAATAGGAGATCACAATGTTAGATGCTATCAAACCATTGTTAGATAGTGGCATCATTAATGAGGAGACCCAAACTGCTATATCAGAAGCTTGGGAAGCCAAATTAGATGAAACCCGTGAAACTGTTCGTGCTGAATTGCGTGAAGAGTTTGCAGGTCGCTACGATCACGACAAGACAGTAATGGTTGAAGCTCTAGACAAAATGGTTACTGAACAACTTTCCGCTGAACTCAACGAGTTTGCCGAAGAGAAAAAAGCTCTTACTGAAGACCGTGTGAAATTTAAAACACATATGGTCGAAAGTGCAGGCAAGTTTAACGACTTTATGGTTACTAAACTAGCTGAAGAAATTAAAGAGTTAAGATCAGATCGCAAAAATCAAGATAATGCAGTAGCAAAACTTGAAAAATTTGTAATCCATACCTTAGCTGAAGAAATTAAAGAGTTCGATCAAGACAAGAAAGACGTAGTTGCAACGAAAGTTAAACTAGTAGCAGAAGCTAAGTCAAAACTAGCTGAACTAAGAGAAACTTTTGTTAAACGAAGTGCTACACTTGTTAAAGACGCAGTAGCAACAAATCTAGGCTCAGAACTAACTCAACTTAAAGAAGACATCCAATCTGCTCGCGAGAATATGTTTGGTCGTCGAATCTTCGAAGCATATGCAAACGAATTTGCTGTTACACATTTAAATGAAAACAAAGAATTCGAAAAACTACAAGCAACAATTGCAGAGAAAGACGCAAAAATTGCTGAAAGTGAAACTGCACTTGCAGAAAAAGAAGCTCAAGTTGAAAGTAAGACAAAAGAAGTTGAAGCAATTACAGAAAGTGCAACTCGTAAAGAGAAGCTTGATGAATTACTTAAACCTCTAAATAAAGAGAAAGCAGATGTAATGTCCAGCTTACTCGAAAGTGTGCAAACTGGAAGACTTCAGAATGCGTACGAAAAGTATTTGCCAGCAGTTCTAAACAATTCATCTAAAGCTAAAGCTCAAAAGCCTGCATTAGTTGAAAGTAAAGAAGTAACTGGTAATAAAGAATCTGCTAAAGATATCGAAGAAGATCACAGCACTGTTGTAGATATTCGTCGATTAGCAGGGCTCAAGTAGTAAATTTTTTTATTAAAAAAGGAAACAAGGAAATGACAACCCAACTATTAGAAGGACGTTGGAACGAAACCAAAGATGCCCTGTTAGAAGGCTTACAAGGTTCACGTAGAACAACAATGTCCGTGATTTTAGAAAACACAAAACAACATTTAGCTGAAGCGGCAACAGCAGGTTCAACATCAGCTGGTAACGTAGCTACACTTAACCGTGTAATCCTACCTGTTATTAGACGAGTAATGCCTACTGTTATTGCTAACGAGCTTGTTGGTGTACAACCAATGACTGGTCCAGTATCACAAATCCACACATTACGTGTAAGATATGCTGAAACTGTAAATGCAATTGCTAATGATGATGACGTAACAGCTGGTGAAGAAGCACTATCACCATTTAAAGTATCTAGAGCATATTCTGGTACAACAGCTGGTAAAGCATCAGCAACAGCGGCACTTGAAGGAACACCTGGTAGAAAAATCAGTGTACAGATCCTAAAACAAACTGTTGAAGCAAAAACACGTAAATTATCAGCACGTTGGACTTTTGAAGCGGCTCAGGACGCTCAAGCAATGCACGGTTTAGACGTAGAAGCTGAAATTATGGCGGCACTAGCACAAGAAATTACCGTTGAAATCGATCAAGAAATCCTAGCATCATTAAGAGGACTTTCAGGTGCAACTCTTGCATATGATCAAGCGGCAGTTTCTGGTACAGCTACATTCGTTGGTGACGAACACGCGGCTCTAGCAGTAGTAGTTAACAGAGCGGCTAACTTAATCGCTCAGCGTACAAGACGTGGTGCAGGTAACTGGGCAGTAGTATCTCCAGCGGCACTAACAGTACTACAATCTGCAACAACTTCAGCGTTCGCAAGAACAACTGAAGGTACTTTTGAAGCTCCAACAAACACTAAATTCGTAGGTACTCTTAACGGTGCTATGCGTGTTTATGTTGACGGCTATGCAAATGATACAACTCCAGTATTAGTAGGATATAAAGGTTCATCAGAAGCTGATGCGGCCGCATTCTATTGCCCATATGTACCATTAATGAGCAGTGGTGTTGTGTTAGATCCAAGTACATTCGAACCAGTAGTAGGTTTCATGACAAGATATGGCTATGTTGAATTATCAAACACAGCATCATCTCTTGGTAATGCGGCTGATTACTTGGAAGAAATCACAGTTTCAAACTTATCATTCTCGTAAGAGCAGTAAGTTTTTAACTAGATGTATACTAAAAAGCACTCTTAGGAGTGCTTTTTTTTGGCTAAAGATAAATACTATGGCACAATACTGTGTTTATGCAGACAAAACTGCGTACCCGTTAGAACGGGTGCTTTAAAAGGAGAAAACAAATGGGAAGACCGGTAAACAAGAATTTCATCGGTGACGGAGCAGGCAAAATCCAGGTAACCGCAGTCAAATTTGCGGCAGGTGGAGAAATCCTAACTGAGTCGCATATCACAAAACAAAGATCAGCAAACAAATTTATTGTTACAGACGGTGCTAAAACCGAAACTTGTACACTAGTGAACAAGTCAATTGGCGGATTAGGTGCTAGTGAATTCTGTATCAACAGTACTAACAATGATGGTACTACACAACAAGTAACAAAACTTTACAATAGAAAAGCTCAAGTTGAAGACACAGCGAAAAGCAAGTGGGAAAAAAATGCTAGTGGAACACGAGCATCAACAGATACTGCTGTTATTACTGGAGCTACAGCGGCAAATCCAGTTGTTATTACATCAGCTGGACACGGCTTCAGCAACGGAGATAAACTGTCAATTATGAAAGTTGTAGGAATGGTTGAGCTTAATACCGAAACTGCATACACAGTGGCAAGTACTGCAACAAATACTTTTGCACTATCAGGTGTTAATGGTTCAGCTTTTACAGCATATACCAGTGGCGGTGAAGCTACAAAAGCGGCAACTACTGCCGGTGAAATTGTAATAGATGCACAAGCTAGTTAATTAAATTAAGATATACGGAGAACAAAAATGGGACGCCCTATTAATAACAGATTTATAAACACACCCACAGCGGGTATCGGTGGTGAAGGAGTTGATACTACTACTGTCAAAGTACACGGTGGTAATTCTTACTCGTCAGGAACAACAGTAACATTTGCAAATCCTCTAGCAGGTGGTACTACAGCAGTAGCAACAGTTAGTCTTGTTGCGGCGGCAGATACAGCACCAGGTAATGGTAACGTATCCGGAGTTACAGTAACAACAGCAGGATCAGGCTATGTTGAAGCACCAGTAGTTACATTTGTAGCACCAGCCAACGTGGTTGTAGATGGATTTACACAAATTGCAGGTAAAGTATTTAAGTTTTCATCAGGTGTAACTGAAGGTGTTTACCCTGGTATGGTTGCTAATGTGTTCTTTACAACATTAACAAAAGGAAACCCAACAAGAGTTGTTAGTGTTGACGAAGCTTCAGGTAATATCACAATGTCAACTGCTAACACAGCGGCAATCAGTTCACCAGTTAACTTCGGTGACGTTGGTAGACTTGGTAACATAACTGTTGGAATAGATGCGGCAGTAACTACAGGAAACACAATTCAAGTTAAAGCAAACATTGGGTCTACAGGATCATCAATTGAAAGATCCGGTGATATTGTAGCACAGGTTAGTTCTAATAGATATAGAGTTATAACATCAGATGGAACTGCTGTTTGTCAATTAGTTTCTAATTCAGGCGCTCAATGGAGTACTGAACTTAAAGGTGGACAAATGACTATAGGCTTAACAGACAGTGACTCTGGTACTTACCTTGCTTCGAAACTCAATAATAGAACAGTTATTATTGGTGCTTCAAATGGCTCAGGTGGTGACGGTACACAGTTTGTTAATGGTAATACTGCAAAGTGGACGCTGAACACAGCCGTTGCAAGTACTACACTAAAAATTAATGCAAATGAGTAGTTAGACTAGTCATACAGTAATTTTAAAATACCCCTTAATTGGGGTATTTTTTTCTATAGACGTATCTATGATAAATAATAAAAACGGGATAAACAATGGCGGCATATAAAAAACTTAATTCAGACTATACTCTTGATACACCAGATGTATATCTTACCGGTAACTTACACGTAGCTGGAATATATGAAACTACAACTGTAGTAGATCTACAAGTAGAAGACAGAAACATAGTTATGAATGTAGGGGAAACTGGCTGGGGCGTTGGCGGTAATGCGGCTCCTGGAACTTCTGGATTATTTGTTGATCGAGGATTACAAGCCAACGTTGGTATTAGATGGAAAGAGTCGATTAGAAATTGGGAAATAACAGCAGATGGAACAAATTATTCGAATATTTCTACTTCTGGAGCTACAGCAATAGTTAATGATACTAATCCACATCTAGGTGGAAACTTAGTAACAAACGGATTTAACATACAGTTCCAAACAGGAACTAAGATACCACCGACATTAGTAACTGGAAATACTGTTCTTTATTCTAGCGGAATAGTAGGCAGTGCAGGAAGTGGATTGTACGTGGTAAATTCTAAAACAGCCAGTGACGAACTAGTAACAAAATCGAAAGCCATAGCGTTTTCATTAATATTATAATAGGATAAAAGAAATGGCAATTACAAACTCTATATTAACAAATTCTTCGGCGGCGAATGTCTATGTCAGTGTTGGCAATACAGCTATTACTGCTATGTATTTTTGTAATACAGATACATCAGCAAGAACATTTGATGTATATGCTTGTCCTAGTGGCAACACAGCTGGCTTTAGTAACCTGACTAGAATATACTCTGGTGTACAAATACAAACAGGTGATACATATGTTGTTGATAACGAGAAATTAATTTTAGGTAATGGCGATATGATAAGAGCAAATTGCTCGGCCGCTACTGCTATTGCAATGACTGTTAGCTATATAGGAATTTAAATGGGACGCTTTGTTAAAAATACAATGTTTAGGTCTGGAAGTTATTCTATAGACTTACCAGCAACTTCTAACAGTTTCAGGCCAAATGTAACAGGTTACACAGCGGCTACAGCATTACGTTATAGTACTACTAGTAATGCACTGGAGTTCTTTAATCATAGTGCAAATACTTACTCGACACTATCGACTGTAGGTACAGGTTCGGCATTAGTAACAAAAGACACATTTACAGGATCAACTGGTATAAGTCAGTTCGGCGCAATGAGTTTTTCAATTGGTGCAGGACACGAAGCAAACGTGTTAGTACACGTAGCTGGCGTTTACCAAATACCTGGAACTAACTATGTGTTCGGTGGGAATACAACAATATCTTTCCTTTCAGCTCCATCAGACTCCTCAACCATTACACTCATCCACGGTTACAATTCTACGACACCAGCCTAATTACCTAGATAAATAGTGTTATAATAAAGATAGGTTGGAAATACTAAATGGCAATAAGTCGAATACCGGGGTTCTCTCTAAAAGCGAATTTAGATCGTAAAGGCACAGATCTTTATATTTCGTCGACCGGCACGACATTAGCATATTGGGACGTTGCAAATTTTCGATATGGTATAAACACAGATTCTCCACACCAAGCACTACACGTTAGCGGAAACACTATTATAGGAAACGGCCACGTCTATACTGGTGCTAATCTTGCATACGACCTAGGTGAAACTACAAAAAGATGGGGCAGATTGTATTCAAATGAAATAATGGGTACTCTATTAACTCCTCTTCAACCCAATGTAACAGCACTAGGAACATTAACTGCACTCACAGTTACCGGTACAAGTAATCTAGGGCAATTAGAAATTGCCTCCAGCAAATATATTAATATGGGCAACAACGTAGTACGTTGGGGAGCAGATCCAGTTACAGCACAAGATTTATCAACCAAAGCATATGTAGATGCACAGGTAGGTGGAGCCGCACAGAAAGGTAATGTAATTCCGTTAGGTACACCAACAGACGGTAATATAGCAGATGGTGCATACACTGGATGGACAAGCAATACTTTTGTAACTAATGCCATTGATGACTTAAATGAAATGGTAGATAATGTACGAACAAATACTTTTGTTAAAGCAGTTAGCTTTTCAGGATCTCCGTTAGAAGGTGGTGCAGGAACAACAGTTACATTATCAATAACACCAATTGGTAACGCTAATAGATACGATGTTGCTTGGGGCGACGGCAACTATTCAAACTCATCAGCAAGTACTGGACCAACACACACATATTCTACTAATACAGGAAGTCCGTTTACAGTTATAGTTAGAGCATTTAACACTGGTGCATATGGAACTGGAAGTGAAGCTAGTCAAACTAGAACAAATTACATAATCATATACACAGCAAATCCAGTTGCGGCATTTGCATTGTATAGAGCATCATCTGGTGGTAGTGCATTATCTGGATCTACTCTATATTTTACAGAAGGTGATACAGCATACTTACAAAATATTACAACCAATACAGGCAGTGCCACGGTAGCATACCAAGTTAATTGGGGTGACGGATCAGCCAACGTAGCAGTAGCTAATGATAGTGCATCAGGCGGAGTGTCTGGAACAAGGTTAGCATATAGATATCTATGGGGAGCAGGGTCAGGTACTGGAACAATACCTGTAAACTTATATCTAACAGCTCATAACACAGCAGACCCGGCAGTTATACCAAATAAACAAGTACAAAATGTAAAATTATATGATGCTAACATTGCAGTGCCAGCTGGTGTTAATACTAAGCTATTAACATTTAGTAGTAGTGTTGGTACTAGTCCGTTGTTGGCATTTAATGCCACAGATAATGTTGCAGGCGGTGCAACTCTATCAGCTAATTCTAGTGTAAGTAGAACAATTGCTACAGGATCCTCATTGATAAGAGCGGCATCAGGCAACATTAGTACATCATTTACCTATAATGCTAACGTTGGCTACCTACAAGCTGTAATAAACGGCACAGTTCGCGGAAATGTAAACATTGCAACAGTAACAGGTGCAAATATTTACGGAAACTTAGGTACAATAGGATTTGGTGATTATCATCTATTAAATTCAGCTGGTGCTACAGTCTCGTTCGCAAGTTCAACATACAGTCCGCAACGATTCTATGGATTTAAAGCAAACATACTAGCACGAGGAGACTTTATACAAACTGGTATAAACAGATTCCAAATAAATCATTCAAGCACAGGGCAAACAGCAAATATAGAATTTGTTAAAGATAACTTAACTGTAACACCAACTGTGACTGCTGGAACCTTAGCAGAAGGAACTGCTGGAACTAAACGATTTATATCTGGAGTACCTTATTATAATACAGGATCTCCTACTTTGAACTGGAGTGGCGTAACTATAGAAAATTGGATAGGACAGACCTATAGAAATACATCATCACCAGTACAAGCATTAAGTTCTACAAATTATGAAGGCACGTCGTCTTCTGCAATATCGACACAGAATTACACATATGCACAAACACTAGCAACAACAGCAAGTGGTCGACCTATAGCAAACACTGGTATAGGTGCGGCAAATACTATTAGTACACTATCAGTTCCGATTACTTCAAGCTCAGTAAGGACAATTGACTCAATTGCTGTTCGAGCGTATAACGTTAATGGTACTTCAAGCTCAGTACAAAATACAACTAAACTAGCAGTTCATACAGCCTCACAGAGTGGCATTAGTGAAATTGCAATTAGTTGTAATATTGCCCAAGGTGGTGCAAATACTAATCCTGCTAGGCGTACTACTAGTTTCATAGCATCAACTGCACACAATCCGAGTTACACAGGAACTACACAATTTATTAGTGCGGCAAATTCCTTTATTGAAGCTTCAGATCCAGGTGTAGCAGGAACAAGAGAATCAGAAATTAGAATAGGGGTAATTAAACATACGACAGCAAATTACTCGACTGGATACTTACCAGCTGGACCAAACAGAAGCGGAACAGAAGCTAGTAATTATCAATACTTTACAGCAGTGTTTCAGCGTTCAGGTCTTACAGGATTTAATACACATTTAGTAGCACCAGCTGGAGTAGCAGGTATGTGGGTAGCACTTCCAAATTCTTTCATTGATGATACTAGTGGAATAAATGGATGGATGGATGCGTTATCAACTACAGGTGGTAGTGGTCGACCAGGATCAAATACAGGATCAGGCGGAAACGGTAGTGATGGATGTGCGACAGGAACGGTTATAACCGGTAATACTGCAACAAGCGGAACATTTACGTTATCGATGGGTAACGTTAGTACAAGTACATCACAAGACAATCAGGTCCTAGTGCGATTTGCATTAGCAGTAGGGCAAACAATAACAACTTTGGCATTCTCGGCATAATGGAATTAGTATAATATGGCTCAACAACCAGCAGATTCGCAGAAGCTAGATTATCTTTGGAAAAAGATAGGATTTGCCGCGACCAAAACTGATATTGCGGCTAATGTTGATCCAACATCAGAAGGTATAGCTAGTCCTCTACAAATACGTGGCGATAAGATAATGCGACAGTCTGGAACTATTCCGGCTGTAATGCCAGGTGCTAATACTGCTATAGTTGGAGTATACCTAACTAGCTTACCAGTTGAAACTGCAAAAAATACTGATCAATCAGTACCAACACAGACCTGGAAAACAGGATTAACAGATTGGATTAGTCCTGAATTTGGATCAACATATCAGGTTAAAGTTTATATAGCACCATCGGGTGCGGCAGGAACTGCTGGTGTTTCTACTAGCCAAGTGTTTGCTACAGGATCAGGAAACAACGATCAATGGTTCTTTGACTATCAGTCTGGAGTGTTAAACTTTAATGGACAGAATCCTCCACAGTATTCATTTACTGGGAACAGTGTTTACATCAGTGGAGCGAGATACATTGGAGAGTTCGGAGTTAGTTCAAGTGGTGGTGGTGTAGGAAATTACTTATTTTCTAATCTTACTATATCAGCAAATAGTTTAGCAGTATCACCTTATGCAAATCTAGTAATATCAACATTAGGTCAAGGTGCTTTGCAGTTTACAGGTAACTCTGTCGGTATACCGGCTGGAAATACTTTACAACGTCCTACGGTTGCTGGAGTAGGATACACTCGATGGAATACTACAACTGAAAATTTAGAAGTATGGGATGGAACTGAATGGGATGGAGTAGGTGCCGGAACAGTAACATCACAAACATTTACAGGTAATGGAGTTCAGGTAGCATTTACACTTAACAATCCAGCTACAACTGTTGATGTTCTAGTAGCCATTAATGGTACTATGCAGATACCAACAACAGCGTATGCTGTATCTGGAACAACATTAACAATGGGAGAAGCACCAGCTCCAGGTGATATAGTTGAAGTAAGGCAAATTGCAGGAACACCTGAGGCAGTTTCAATATTCCAAAAAGGTACTTCTAAAATTGAATTGCCTAGAAACAACGGACCTATAGAATTTACAACAGATAGTAAAAAAGTACAGTCAATAACAACATTCGGAGCAACAGTTGGTGAATACCCAGCAGTGGTAATACCGTCTGCGGCTTCTACTGTCACTATTGATAGTTTTTCAGCAACAACATATAGATCAGCAAAATATATTCTTCAAGCAAATACCGCCGCAGGAACTTATGAAGCCAACGAAGTATTAGTACTGCATAATGGATCTACAGCACTTGTATCTACATACGCTAACGTCCGATCAGCGGCAAGCCTAGGTAACGTAACTGCTAGTATTAGTAGTGGAAACGTACAAGTTGCATATACTAATATCAACAATAACACAAACGTAAGACTAGTAAAAACTCTAATTTTAATATAAAAATTCTTTGTTAAGTAGTGTGTTATCTTTACTATTCTAAATAGATGTATATTTCCAAATTGAAATAAATAACATTAAGCAACAGTTTATATGAGTCTAACAGGGGATATTGGAACCTGCCTAGTTAATAAAAAACAAAACTGAATTAACTTTTATATAGGATATAATTTATGGCAGTGACCAGAATACGCAATAACCAAATCCAAGATAGTGGCATTTGGGCTAATGCTAAAATAATACCGGGGTCAATAACGGGAACGTTAATGAGCTCCAATCTTGTTATAACAAGTGACTTTGTTGTCACTGGTAATTTATTTGTAACAGGTGTCGCAAGTTACACAACAATCGCTTCAACGAACACATTTGTTAACGATCCACTTATCGTATTCAACAATGCGTTTACCGGAACAAATACTCGTGATATAGGTATTGTCATGAACAGAGGATCAGATGCTTCTGTGGCATTCTTCTGGGACGAGTCAGCTGATGAATTTGTATTCGCTGTTACAACAGACGATGGAACAACATATGGTAACTTACCATTTAGTACATTAAGTAATGTACGAATGGGTAACCTTATACTAAACAACTATGAAAATACCAGAGTTTTATTTGCTGGTGCCGCTGGTTTAGTATCTAGAAGTCCTGGATTTACATTTGCATCAAACGTATTAACTGTCGGTGGTGAAATTACAATCACTGGTGCAAGTGCAACAATTGGAACAACAACCGCAGATCAAGATTTAGTTCTTGCTCCAAACGGTGATGGTATGATTGATGCGAATGCTACTAACCTTACTAACTTAGCTGATCCAACAGCGGATTCAGATGCAGTAACATTGAGTTACTTAGAATCATCACTATCAAGTGACGTGACAGGAATTGTAGCAGACAATACTGTTATTAGAGTTATTGATAATGGAACGAACGCTGGATTATTCCTAGGTAACGTTGATAACCAACAAGTAATGAGGTCTACAGCAAATAGCTTTAGCCTGTTTGGTCAAGGCTACGCTCAAACTACACCAATCTTTAATGTTACAAAAGCTGGACCAAATGCAAACGTTGCTACAGTACGAGGAGCAATTGTTGCTACTGGTAATGTTATGGGTGGATATGCTAGTTTTGCCGCACTTAATAATACACCAATTGGTAACGTAACAGCAAGTGGTGCTAAATTTACAGATATAAATGCAAGTGGATATACAAACTTAGCTGGTAACGTATCAGCTTCAATAGCACACTTTGATGCATTAACAGGAAGTGGCTACTTTAACATAGCTGGTAACATAAGTGCCGCAATAGTGAACGCAGGTGCGTTGAACGCAACTGGAACAACAACACTTGCGGCAACTAATGTAAGTGGCTTCCTTAACTCAAGTGGTAATATATCAGCCGCAGTTGGACATTTTGGTGCATTAACTACAAGTGGTTATTTGAACTTAGCTGGTAACGTATCAGCCGCAATTGGACATTTTGGTGCATTAACTGCAACCGGAACAACTACACTGGCGGCGACTAACGTAAGTGGCTACCTTAACTCAAGTGGTAACATAAGTGCCGCAACTGGACATTTTGGTACATTAACTACAAGTGGTTATTTGAACTTATCTGGTAACTTGAGTGCCGCAGTTATACACGCAGGTGCATTAACTGCAACTGGAACAACAACACTGGCCGCTACCAATGTAAGTGGATTCCTTAACTCAAGTGGTAACATAAGTGCCGCAATTATGAAAACAGGTGCATTAACTGCAACTGGTACTTCAACACTTGGTGCTGTTAATGCAAGTGGCTACGTGAACCTAGCTGGTAATATTAGTACGCCAGTATTAAATGCAGGAGCAGTAAATGCAACTGGAGTAGTAACTCTAACAAATGGTACTAACGCTACAAGCCCAACAAGTGGTGGACTAATAGTTAGTGGTGGTGCTGGTTTTGCACAAGATGTATATGTAGCTGGTAATTTATATGCGTCGAACTTAATCTCTACAACATACAGTGTTATAACTGTACAAGATCCATTAGTATTCTTTGAAGCAAATGCTCAATACCCATATGATTATGATATTGGTTTCTTCAGTAAGTACATTGGTGGTTATGCTAATGTATCAGTAGGAACATCGTTCTTTAGAGATGATACTGATCATTTCTGGAAACTAGTAAGTAATGTTACTACAATAGCTGGCGAACAAATTTCGTTGACTGGTGCATTCTTTGATGGATTAAAAATTGGTAACTTAGATGTAGCAGATTCAACAGCAACAACAAATTTTGCAACAGGTGCTATAAGGTCAGTTGGTGGTATAGCCTCTAAGGGGCAACTACGTGCAGGCCATGGTATACAAGGTACAGTTATTGGTAACATATCATCTGCCGCAGGTACATTTACAACTATTACTGCAAGTGGTTTTGTTAACACCGGTGGTAACGTAAGTGCCGCAATAGTGAACACAGGTGCGTTGAACGCAACTGGTACTTCAACACTTGGTGCTGTTAATGTAAGTGGATTCCTTAACTCAAGTGGTAATATATCAGCCGCAATTATGAAAACAGGTGCATTAACTGCAACTGGTACTTCAACACTTGGTGCTGTTAATGTAAGTGGTTTCCTTAACTCAGCTGGTAACATAAGTGCCGCAATATTGAATGGTGGTGCAATTAACTCAACTGGCTTTATTAACACAACTGGTAATGTCAGTGGTGCTATAGTTAACACAGGTGCATTAAATGTAAGTGGTATAACAACACAAACCGGCTTCTTAAATGCCGCGGCTAACATAAGTGCCGCAGTATTGAATGGTGGTGCAATTAACTCAACTGGCTTAATTAACACAACTGGTAACGTAAGTGGTGCAGTGGTTAATGCAGGTGCATTGAACGCAACTGGAACAACAACACTTGCGGCAGTTAATGGAAGTGGCTTTGTTAACCTATCTGGTAACATAAGTGCCGCAATAATGAACACAGGTGCATTAAACGTAAGTGGTACTTCAACGCTTGGTGCAGTTAATGGTAGTGGATATGTAAACTTATCTGGTAATATAAGTGCTTCAAATGCACACTTTGCAACATTAAGTGCAAGTGGCTATGTTAACCTAGCTGGTAATGTAAGTGCCGCAATAGTGAACGGTGGTGTTATTAACGCAGGTACATTAACAGCTACTGGTAATATAATTGGTGGACAGTCATCGTTTGCTTCAATTAATAGTACACCAGTTGGTAATGCAACAGCAAGTAGTGGTGCATTTACAACATTAGCATCAAGTGGACTTACAA
>Ga0209535_1000407_pt1 | contig 30139 bp, 40 predicted proteins | sample LinPmetageLP28_FD_184041 | JGI IMG/M metagenome (GOLD analysis project Ga0209535, IMG submission 184041) | Marine viral communities from the Pacific Ocean - LP-28 (SPAdes) (version 2) | ecosystem: Environmental > Aquatic > Marine > Oceanic | place: Pacific Ocean | collected 2009-08-22
CAACAAAGGGGAAAATTATGATTGAAGTAACGAAGAAAGAAAAGAATAACGAAGATCAAGTAGCCAAAATTGTGGAACGTCAGTGGCAAGTACGAATGGTTTCTCAAAACCCTATGTCTAGGGCAGATTATCTAGCAATAAATAAATCTTTTGAAGCAAAAGGAATTATTGAGATTAGATGCAGACGGAAACCTAGCAAAGCAATACCTGATTTTTTTGTTGCTAAAAATAAAATAGAAAGCTTACAAATTTTATCAGATAAATTACACATACCGTCTATGTTGGTTGTTGGTTGGTGTGATGATGATTTAAACATAGAGTCATTGGAATACATTTTGGTTTCTGAAGTGCGGAACGATACAGTATTTCATTCTGATATAGATAAGATAAGCATAGGAAAAGATTGGAGTGAAAACAGAAAGGGACAGTCTTACTCTGAAGAGATGGCACATTTTAATTGGGATAGATTTACTGAAATACCAATGACTTAAAAGGGGAAAATTATGAAAGGTAAATATTATAAAAACTGGTTAGTTGAAGATGATACGGTCACTCATTGCTTCATCGAGGGAGAGATACACTGGGACAAGGTTGATAAGTCAGACATAGATCTGATGATAATCAATCTACTTCAAGGCGAAGACAATACCGAGCATATGAATAACATTCTATTCGAGATGCAGAACTCTAGCGATGTTGCAGATTCTTTAGGGTCTTTTCTTGTCACCTCCTCACTCGATAATGTCATCGACCATCAAAAGCTTTTGAGAGATTGCGCGTTAGATTACCTCAAATATCTATGTGATATGGAAACAGACCTATGCGAAGAGGCTCTTGAACTATACGGTATTCGGTATGCCGAAGACGCAATGGCCGAGGCTCAGATGGAAGCTCAATGGCTGGAGTCAAGGGCATGACTTTAGAAGAGCTGGAGCTAAGGCTCAAGGAAATACAGGACATTATCGCTTCGCAGGGTGATGTCGTAGATGCCAAGCTTCTTGAAATAGAGTTAATGATAAAAGGTTTAATAAGATCCTGGGAGGATACAGCATGAAAAAAGTAGGGGAAGTTTTAAGGGAGATAGGCGAGACACCAGAGACTGCGACATGGGACTGTCATGGTACGCCCGTCATATTACACAAAGCATTGGAGAAGGTTGCTGCCTACAAAGGCATTAAGTTTGACCCGCCTATGATCGTACAAAGCGACATGGCAAATAAGCTAGTGGCTGTCTCTGTCACTGGTCACCTCAACGATCATTCTGAGTGGTCGTTCGGAGAGGCTGCTCCCTACAATAACAAGAACGGATACCCTTTTGCTATGGCTGAGAAGAGAGCCAAAGATAGGGTTATCCTCAAGCTGGTTGGGCTTCATGGGGATGTTTATTCTGAGGATGAGGCAGATGAGTTTAAGAATGCCAAGCCTCAAGACTTACGGACCAAGGTTGAAAGATCTGCAAAGCCTGAGCCTGTTAAAGTATCCAATGACGACTTTGATCTATGAGGGTATTTGAGTGCGAACAAGGATCGGCTGAGTGGTTTGCCGCAAGACTAGGCATACCCTCTGCCAGTATGTATGACAAGATCATCACCGCTAAGGGTGATTGGTCTACTCAGGCTAATGGGTACATCAATCAGCTAGTCGCAGAAGAACTCACAGGTGAGCGTGTTCCTATATTCCAAAATCAGTGGATGTTGCGTGGCGTAGAGCTAGAGTCAGAAGCCAGGAATCTATACATACAAACGAATCAGGTCAAAGTGCATGAGATGGGTTTTATTTTGCATGATGACATTGACGCAGGCTGTTCACCAGACGGCCTCATTGGTAGGGATGGGGGATTAGAAATCAAATGTCCTGCGCCTGCTACTCATGTTGAATATCTTCGCGGGGGGAAACTACCAAACAGATATAAACAACAAGTCATGGGGTGTCTATGGGTAACCGATAGGCAATGGTGGGACTTCATGTCTTATCACCCCGATATGAAACCCTTGATCGTTCGCGTAGAGCGTGATGAGGAATACATAGCTTCACTAGCCAAGCACGTTACCAAGGCTGTGGGTTTAATTAAAGAGAACGTAAATCAATTTGAGGATTAATTATGGATTACGATAATACTGATAGAGGGGCGTTGTTCAAGCAGGACAAGACCAATGATAAAGCACCTGATTACAAGGGAAGCTTTAACTTCAAGGGTTCGGACTTCAAGATTGCGGGATGGGTTCGGGAATCAAAGGCGGGTAAGAAGTATCTTAGCCTTTCTGTGGATGACTTTGTGCCTGAGCAGAAGGCTGAGTCCAAGGTTGAGTCAAAGGGCGTGGTAGATGTCCCCTTCTAGGTCTGTTATGGGGGCTATATGCCCCCGTTTTGGAGTGTTGTATGGAAATTAATATCGGACAGTGCGTGAGAAAAGCACATGATAGATTAGGCAAAAAACCCACAGAAATAGCGGATCAAATGGGTATTTTACATTCAAACTATTACCATCTAATGAATCGCAAGGGTGCAACTATAGATACTTTATACAAGTTATCAGAAGCATTTGGTATAACGATGGATGAGTTTGTGAGATTGAACCATGAAGCCGACTAACACCAAAGAAGAGCTAAGGGAGAAGATAGACGCTCAGGTTGCTGAGTATCTCGCCAATGGAGGGACGATTACGCAATGCCCTCCTATGACGTTCAACAACGATTCGTTTGCTTTAGCGCAGCTAATAGTAAGGAAGAGTTATTTAAAAGCACACAAAGAAAAAAAGGGGTAATTATGGATATACAAGGTAAACACTGGGTTATCAGTAACGATCACACAAAAGAATGTTTTGAGAAGCACCTAGACAAGATGTATAAATCTAAGGGGTACGTCACCATCCGTTGGACTGAGGGCAAGACGAGGAGCAATGCACAGAATAACGCGCTCCACTTGTACTGTCGTCGGCTTGCGGAAGTCTTGAATGACAGAGGTCTACCGATGCAAAAGGTTCTAGAGAAAAAGAGCGTAGACGTTCCCTGGAGCGGAGAGAGGGTCAAAGAAACTTTATGGAAGCCAGTGCAAGAGGCTCTCATAGGTACTGAGTCTACTGCAGATGCAAAGACTGTAGACTATGACAAAGTGCATGAGGTATTGAGTCATCACTTAGGGCAGGTATTCTCAAAGCACGATCTATATGTTCCATTTCCTAATAAGGAATGATTAAGGAGTGACTTATGTTTGAGGAGTTTATGCCGACAATACACCAAGCCAATGATGAACTAGAGATAGGCTTGGAGAACATTGACAAAAAGAAAGCAAAAGAAACTTACAATGCTTTGATTGCTTTAAGCATAGAATTAAACAGAAGATATATCAGGCATTACACTGAATATTTAGGGAGAGAGTCATGAAAAAAGAAGGAAATTTATCAGAATCTAAATACGAACCCCCAGAGGACGTAAAGTTTATTGCAAAAACTTATCCCGTAGAGAGCTTGGAGTTTACCAAAGCCTTACTGACGGTAAGGTATAGCAAAATGGACTGCATTGCTCAAAGAAGGGCAGAGAAAACCTTAATGTGTCTTATGTCTGGTCGGGCATTCTGCCCTAAGTGTGAACTTCTTTTAGGAACAAAGAGGATTTATAGAGGTGTATGAATATAATTGTAAATTAGACAGAGTCATAGACGGAGATACAGTAGATGTTGATATTGACCTTGGTTTCAATCATTGGATTCATGGGGAGCGTATACGCTTATTTGGAATTGACACACCCGAATCGAGAACTTCTGACAAAGTTGAAAAAAGATATGGACTCCTCGCAAAGGAATTCGTACAAAGCTTCTTTGAAGAAAACAAAGCGTTCACGCTCCAGACGAAAAAGAAAGACAAATACGGGCGGTACTTAGGTGTAATAAAAAGCGAAGAGATAAGTCTAAATGCAGAGCTTGTTAGTGCTAATATGGCAGTACCTTATACGGGTCAAAATAAAGCAGAAATTAAAATCGCTCATCTACTCAACCGCGAGAGACTTAATGAAACGCAAACGTAATTCATCTACACCAAGATCCAAATGCCTCCAGGCTCTACAGAAGTTAGCTAGAATAGCAGCAACAGATGCTAACGGATATTGTGAGTGCGTGTCTTGCGGGTGTAAGAAACATTACAAGGACATGGATGGAGGCCACTTCATTCCCAAAGGATCTAGTTCTTACTGGGCTTTGGACATAAGGAATGTACACCCACAATGTAAAAGCTGTAACGCATACGGCATGAAATATGGTTCAGCAGCGCAGCAGTACACGATATGGATGCAGGAGTATTACGGTAAAGGTTTCGTAGAAGAGATGATAGCCAAGAAATCAGACCCGATTAAATTCTATAAAGTAGACTACGAAGAAATGCTAAGAGAATGGAATGCGCTGATTAAGTATCATGAGAAAAGGATTGGATTATGACAAAAGAAATATCAAAAGAATTATCAGACATAGAAATAGAAATGGTTGGATCTGAAGAGGCTTATGAGTGGATTAATGACAAGCTTAGAAGTCTTACGGGTAGCGACCTCAATCACTTAGGAACACTTGCCGTAATGCTAGAAGACCTTACGGGATTTGTTAACAAGTCTAAGTTCACACAAAAACAATTCTTAAAATACATAAGAGAGCAGGAGGAAGAATGCGAGACATTGCATTGAGGGTTAACGATCATCAAGTAGGGGGAAGTCATTACAAGTCTTTAAAGATTCAGCCCATAGAGTACATCATGGCTAATAACTTAGGGTACTGCGAGGGGAATATTATCAAGTACATCACTAGGTGGAGAGCTAAGGGAGGTATCGAAGACCTTCGCAAGATTAAACAGTATGTAGATTTTATTATAGAAAACGAGATGAACCCCTCTGAGTGAGGGGCTAGTCTTTTCTTTTTTCTTCTCTTTCTAAGAATTCTTCTGCTCCGCCTAAAAACATATTGTAATACCATCTACCAATTCCAGGTATGCTTTTTACAACTTTAGGATCTATTTCTTCACCACTTGTGGTAGATTTTATTACGGAAAAAATATCTTTTCCTGCTTGTTGTAACGCACTAATAGGTGGAGCAACACTTTCTAGCATGAGTCCTATCGCATCTCCAGATTTTAAATTTTTATCAACACTGTATCTAGATGTCATTGCAGTAGCTAAAAGGTAATTTGTAAAATTATCTGGAACTCTTGTTATGTCAAAACTTCTACCCTGCATCCAATTTTTTGTCTCTTGTACGGTTGCATTTCCCATCCCAACTATAGCTGCGTAAGTCAAAAGATTCTTACCTGCTGTCGATTTATTTCCTTTTTTAAATTCTTGAACAACTTTGTTATTTAAAAGCTCAAGTTGTTTAATTCCAAAAGACTTTAAAGCATAAAACAATCTTCCGTCTGGAACTTGTAAATATTTTAAAGGCATATCCATTAAAGCCAAAGGTTGAGATCCTGTTATCTCTGTCCACATAAGAAGCTTTACGTTTTCGCTAACTTTTCCTTCTCTTAGGTCGTTAACTAAACTATCAAATTCTTTACCAAAAGCATTTCCGTATTCATTTTTTAATTTTTTAATTCCTGATTCAGATTTAGATAATGCTGTGTTTTTATTAAAAGCAGACTGCAATCCTGAATCTTTTCCTAATCTATCAACTTTTCTAAACCCAGAAAAAGTAAAAAAATTATCTAAAGTTTTTGATAGCCTACTAACGTCAGAAAAATCTTGAGCAATATGATTTACTATATTAAAGTCTTCTACATCAATAATATTCTTACCAGTTACAGCACTAACGATTCCTTGAAAAGCATTTTTACCTCCAAATCTATATCCATTAACAAACAAATCTCCCAATTGAGTAGTAGCAGATATTGGATTTCCCAAAGTAATGATATTAGTTAAAGCTTTAATGTCTCTTATAATCTCTGAAGGAGCTTTTTCTCCATTTCCAAATCTGGCATTTAATAATGTTTTAACTTTTGTTATATCGTTGGGAGTTATTTTTCCTTCTAATTTTTCTACAATTGCACCAATGCTTTTTTCAAAATCTATTTCATCTCCTATTTTTTTTGTTGTTCCGTTTTTTCCAAAATATTTATATTTTTCAACGTAGTCTACTACTCTATTAATATGAGAAACTAAAGAATCTGTTGCGCTTTCTCCATAATAAGGCATTAGATCGTCGTCAATTATTTGTATTTTTCTTTCTTTAAATGAAGATGGAGTTCCTTTAGGAAGATACTTGCTACTTCCCGACATATAATGATTTAAAACATTTGCTTTTTGCTCTTTAGTTAAGTCATCAACTTCTTTTCCTATTATTTTTGCTTTTTGTTTATACATAAAATCTAATGTATTGTTTTTACTGCTCTTACCAAAATACCTTCCAATGCCGTCACTATCTAAAACTTTTCTTGGGAAGTAATCCATAAGATACGGTATTTTATCTTTTACATCTTTTTGAGAATATTTATATATGTCTTCCAAAACATTTTGAGTATTTGATAAAACCTCATCTACAGTTGATACAAATTTTTTTCCTTGTGTTTTAGTAACAACATTTTCAACACCATTATCTTTAGCTAATTGACCTGCTCCAGGATAATCACCATTATAAAGTCTTTTTGTAAATTCTGTTCTTACAGCTTTTGGTAAGTTTTTTTCTAATTCTGCAAGATTTGAAATTCTTTGAATAAATTCACCGCTTTTTACTCTAAGATCTAATTCTAATTTTTTTGTATTTAGCCAAAGATTTTCATCTATATTTTTTAATCCTTGAGACATTGTTTCTACATATTCAGAATAAAGCTTACTGATATTTCCTGAGTTATTTTGAAGTCCGTTTTTTATTTCAAGCAACCCTGCGCTAATTTCTTTTTCAGGTATTTCTATTTTTTGAGTAGCAATACCTATATCTTTAATTGCTTTATTTGGTTTAATTCCTAATCTTTCTACTGCTGCTATTAATAAATTAGAATCTTCAAGACCTTCTCCCTGAAGCTCAATAATTTTATTATTAATTTTATTTATTGTATTATTTGCAGACTTTTGTTGATTTGGAAATTTAACAGAGTTCATTGCATTTTTTAAAGAGTTGTATCCAGGTTTAATTGACCTTACTGCTTTGTCTAATACAGGAGCAGCAACAGCACCGCCTGCTGTATAAACAGCGGTCATTAAAGGGTCTATTTTTCCTTCTTCTGCCAAAGACCTAGTTGCTTCAAAACTTCCGCTAATTAAACCTCCTATAGCAGCCATTGCTTTAGGTGTTTTTCCTATAGGAAAAGCGGTTGTTGGATCAAGAACTGCGTTTGAAAAAGAACCAAAAATACCTGCTGCTCCAAGCCCTTCTCCAGACTCAGAAATTCTTGTTAATTCTGGATACGTTTCTTTTTGTTTGGCATCTCTGACTGCTTGTATTCTTTGTCTTCTTTGATCAATTCCTAAATCCATAAAATCTTCACCATATAACTCGTTTGGTGAAGCATAAAAACCATGACCACTACTGCCTGCAAATACGTTACCAATAGGTAATATTGAGTCTAATAAAATTCCTGCATTTTCAGTAAAAGTTTCAGTAGTATTCCATGCGTATTTAAATCTTTCTATTGCAGAAAAATCATCTGCTGTTTTTTCTTCAGAATTATAAGGAATGCTTTGATTTTTAGCATAAGCAATAATTTGATCTTTTGTAGCACCTTCTGGATGAGTAACTGTAATTATTTTACCAGAGGGAGATGTGACTTTAGTTTCAGTCATTTACAATACTCCATTCTCCTTCTTCTACTGAAAACCTTCCTGCTTTTATGTCTTGTATTCCTTCATTATTACCCGCCATTTCTATCAAAGTTTGTTCTGCTTGAACTTGATTTCCATATGCGGTAGACATCCTATGAAGCAAATCAACCAATCCTAATTTTGAAATTAAAGGATCTCCTCTCCAAGTGCCTTCATAAATTTGTTTTAATTTATCATTGTCATCAATAGTTTCTTCATAATTCTCTCTTAAATCTTTTGAAGTGTTGCCTAAAGAAATAGTTTCTGATTCTCCAGTTGGAATAGTGTATTCAATATCTCCATTTTGAGTATTAACTCCTTTTAAATAATAACTATTGGTAGCTGAATCATAAAATTTCTTTATTTGAATACTGTCTGATTTATTTTTTGCAGAACCAATATTAATTAAAGTGCTAATAGGAATTGTTCTACCAACCAACATTGATTTTATTGGGTCATTGTCAGACAAAGAATTTCTTAGTGTTGTTAATTGATTGTCATAAACAACTTGATTTGCTTCATTTTCTTCAAGAGCGTTTTGTGTAGCATCTATTCCTTGTTGAATTCTTTGATTGTTTAACGTACTAGTTGTTAAAGATATATCTTGTTTTTCTTCTGCTCTTTTATCTGCTTTTTCTGAAAGCTCTAATTGTCTTTTACTCCTAGCATCAGCTTCATCTTGCCGTTCTTGAGTTCTTAGCCTGTCTTCTGCAATTCTTTCCCTGTCGGTTGTTTCTCTTTGCATTTCTAGCGCAGCTTGTCTTAGTGTAGCGGCGCGTAATGGGTCAACAGATTGAATGGCTAATGCAGCATCTCGAAGACCTGTTGGTGAATTTAAATCCATTCCTGCGAGAGTCTCTTGCAATCTTTCTTCGCTACTTCTTGGATCAATACCAAGCATAGGTTGTACTGCGCGTTTAAGATTCTCTTGACGCTGAACACCATACTGACCTGCGATCTGTGCAAGCGGAGATAAAGCAGCAGCCCGACCTTTAAGTCCAGAGGCAAGCAATTGACCTTGTAGCATACCTTCCTTTAAGAGCTTGTCTTCTCTTTGCTCAGGAGTGCTTATAATATCTGCAAATAATGATTGTATATTAATAGCCATTTTATATTCCTATTGCTTTGAGATAGTCTTCTGGAGTTTTAAATTGAGTTGGATCAGGAGCAACATATGAACCAGGAAACATTGAAGTTAAATCTAATTTTTTAGTTGGAGCAGTTTCTGCTGCTGTTTCTTGCTCACCTTTTAACAAATCAAACAGTCCTTGGAATTGCTGCTGTCTTAAAGCGTTAGCTAGTGCATTATATCCTAGCTGTGCTTCTAATGTAGATTCCGCAAGACCAGTGCCTAGTCCTAGACCTGTAGTTCTTAGAGCTGATTCTAATCGAGAAGCTTCTAATCCTGGCATCAACGAAGAGATTAATTGTTGTTGCGGTAGATAAGAAGACTGCAAAGCTTGTAGACCTAGATCACCTGCTAGTCCTGTACGACCTCGCATCTCTTGTAGTCCCGCAAGAGTCTGAGATGATGTTAGTGCTTGCTCATCTCTAGCCTGAGTCATTGCGGCTATTGCGTTTTGTGCTTGCTGCTCTTGTATGGCTTTCTCTAATGCGAGTCCTTCTGGAGTTCCACCAAACATAGATGTCTCTACACCCAGACGACCCTGACCCAACAGTCTTTGCTCAAGTCCTAGCCTTGCACGTTCTTGCTCTGGAGCTTGTGCAGCCTGTAGTGCAGTGCGTATCTCTGCTTCTCTTGCCGACCTAGCTGAAGGAGATTGTGTAAGCATACCTATGAGATTAGATTGCTCTGTCTCTCTTTCGGCAGGATCACTTAAGAATCCAAATGCTTGTTCGCCAAACCCTGTTAGCTGCTGCCTGACTCTTTCCTGCTCTGGAGTCATGCCAAGATTAACATCTCCTGCACCTGATACAGTCGCTCCTCCCGTGGGAGTGGTTACGGTAAAAGGTTTGAATGCAGACTGACGACCTATCTCGCCCATTAATCCACCCGCAAGAGTAGAAGGTGGTTTATCACCATAGACAGTTCGTAAGTCTTCTTGACCTAATTTTTGAACATCTCGGATAATAGCTTCCTGCGCTGCTGCACCGCCCAACGCACCAATCAAACCTCGATTATCCATAAACATTTTTTGCATTTCTTCGAGAGTCATTAGTAAGTACCACCATCTATAGTTGATAAGGTAACCGTACCAGTAGCATTTAAGTTAGCTACCGTTACAGTACCAGTAAAAGTAGGTGATGCGCTATTAGATTTGCTGTTTACTGCTACAGCAATGGCATCGTAGTCTGCTCCAATTTCTACGCCCTTAATGACCTTAGCAGGATTTCCGCTCACCATCGAATCTTTAGCGGCGTAATTAGTCAATTTAGTGTAATTCGACATCTTATACTATCCTTCCCATAAGGGCTTGAATGTTAATCTCTTGTATTGCAATTGGTTTACCATCAATTGTAGTTTCCGCGCCAATCGCTACTACCGTTCCTTGTCCTGACGCATTAATCTTTTGTCTATTAATTAACGATATTGAAGATGAATATTCTGCTGTCGTATTAAACTCCGATATGTTGTACTGACCCACGTTTGATTGGGGTAATGTGTATGCTTGTTTCTTGTACGCGCCAGAATAATCATACGCCCAGTTTAAAACCACAATAGACTCCGCGCCATCAAATGTAGTTAAGTTAATCTTCTTTAGGAATTTAAGATTAGAAGTATTGCCAAAGCTTAACGGGTGGCTAAAGTAACTTAACTGATAACTCGCTGTATTATCTTTATAGTTTTTGTACTCACCTATTCCGCTCTTTACACCAATAAACATCTTGTCATCAACAGTATGAGTAAAGGCTAAAGGACTAATAGATGACCACGTAGTGGCCCTATAACTACCATCCTGTAATGGAAATCTCGTATCAAATGCGTACACTACCGCAAGCACTGGGAAGTTAAGTAACACAAACGCCTCTTGTGGCGAATAGTGTAAAGATATATTCCCTGTTTCAGCAGCAAACAAAGATTTAATATCATTGTTTACGTTCTTAGAAACATCACCAATAGGTGCTGACTTTTCTTGAATAGTTCTAGCTATGCTTCGTACACCAGAATCATCTAAGAATATTAAGTCTCTACCCGTAGAAACTACGGCATCTCTATTAACACAACCTATATTAGATATGGTGTCACTTAACGTCATGGTTGCGGGATCATCAGCACCAGAGTAAATAACAATAGAGGTGCGTCCAAATATCACTAAGAAGCCGTTGTGGGCTGCTAGAGCAACGATAGTGTCATACCCTGTAGGCCATACCTTAGTAATGTCTATCGAGCCTGTAGAGCCTCCTGACCACTTTGTGCCGTCTAATAGGTCAGACCAATAAATTGTGGACTTGTCTGCTGTGAAATCCGCTACCCATAAACGACCAAACGCTGCTAAAACTTCATGTCCTTGCGGGGGTGTTCCAGAAGCTCCTGTATGAGCAGACATTTTTTGTACTGTACCTGCGTGATCTGAAAAAACTAAAGGCTCATAGCCTCTCTGAAAGAAAAAAGCATGGTCGTTAAATGATACGATCTTCCAGTTATTTGTCGTGATCGTGTAACTTCCTGGGCTTGCATCTACCATAGTGGTAGTACCAGTAAAGATTTTATTATTACCTGCCGATAAGAAAGTAATGTCTCCGTCTTCAGCAACGAACTCATGTAATGACTCTATACCTGCTGACGAACCTAACAAATTATTACCGTTTAGTAAGTCATAGCCTTTTCTTGATGCAATCCTTCCTTCTTTATCAATAATGCAATTATCAGCCACAGCAGAAAAGCTAGGCTCTTGCGCTAACGGAGCGTCTTGGGTGTTAATCCCCGCAAATCCAGGGGCTGTGATTGTAATGCTCTGTAATTGTTGAGCCATCTAGACCACCATGTACGTTAGATCTTCTGGGAATCTGTTTGCATCTATAGATATAGCGTCTGCCAAAGCATTAGAAGCTACAGCAAACTGCTCTGCTGCCGACTGACCACCTGTCTCACCTCTCTCCCTAAGAGCCATTGCAAATGCGTACTGCACTATAGGTCTGTTAGGAGCTTTAATTTTAGTAGCATCCGCAGCAAGTTCTGCTTGAGGTGTGGCCATGTCAAATCTTAAAGCTTGAATGGCGTTGGGGTCTGGATACATTTTGATTTTTAAATCATCGTTGTCATCCGTCCCGATAAACGTATAGCACTCAGGACTTCCCGCAGCAGGTGTATTATTGTAGTAAACATTATCAAAATATGCCTTTGTTTTATATTTCATAAATGAATTAGCTGTATCATTAATTGCGTGTTTTACCACTGCGTCCATACCAGATCCCGTAAGAGAATACTCTGACGTTCCTGCGACAGTATTAAAAGTAATAGTGCTTCTTAACGATGACCAGTTCCACGCCTCTTCTACTAAGTTTTTAGCGTCATTAACAAAATCTCCAATCAATGCGGAGTAACTTGATTCTAATGAAGTTGCTACTTCATCCTCACGCAGTCTACGCAAGACACCGTTAATTGCTTCCAAGTATGTCATTACTTGCCTCCAGAGGCTTTCAAGAATGCGTCAAACATTCCTAGCTGAATATTATCTAAGTCTACAAACTGTGGTGAAAACAAAATACTTTCTGTTATTGGCGTTGCGCTTGTGACTATATCAAATAATTGTCTTTTGCTTTCTGTAGATTTTGGTTTAATGATCTCAGGAATAGTTACGACTGCTTCGTCGTCAGTAACGATCTCATCAGAAACCACAGTTGGATCGGTAGTCGGATCAAGATCAGGTTCAAGATTACCATCAGGCTCAGTGCTAGGAACAGTATCAGGAACAGGCTCGGCAGGAGCAGAAGGAGGAACAGTAGGAGCGGCAGTGCCATTGCCTGTGTCATCGCCTGTGTCATCGCCTGTATCGCCTGTATCATCTCCTGTATCACCTGTTTCATCGCCTGCACCATCACCTGGATCAACGCCTGCGTCATCACCCTCTCCTCCTTGTGAAATAAAAGGACCAACAGTGTTAGGATTAAAAGGCGGAAAAGCAGGTTTTAACAAATCATTAAGTAAATCTTCAAAAGTAAAAACTTCTTTGTTATCGCCCTCTTCATCAACAACAGGTAGGTCAGATACAGGCACTCCCATATCAACTAACTTGTCAGTCAAACCTTTAATAGTTACGTTATAAGCAGCGTCAGACTCTTCTGGAGTCATCTCTACAACACCCTGCTCTGTACCTTTAGTCTTTATAACTCCTGCTTCTTTGTCAGCTATTGCTTGGTTTAACATATCTAGTGTAGCGTTACCGCTGCTAAACTGACCTTCTTGCTCCATAGAGTCTAAAGCATCTGCAGCAAGCGCGTCCTGATACGTTTCATCAAACATCTCTTGAGAAGTTTGTATGCCAGAACTGCTGTTATTTCTTTGTGTAGGGTATTTTTCAACCATGTTAGCAAAGCCATTATCGGCATTATATAAAAATTCATCAGAAGCCTGAGCAGGACGGTTAAATAAATTTCTATCTAAAAAAACATTATCAAGCAAACCTTGTACTGGTGATTCAGTAGCTTCACCAACAGGCACAAACCTGTTCCTGGCACTGTCCCAAATCATTGAAGTTGGTTTTGGAGTTACTAAAGTTCCCATTACTCTTCATCCTCTTCTTGTAACGCAGCTAATATATAGTGTATCTGCGACTGAAGCATTCCTACTAAATAAATTGGTGGGATACCTTGCTCCATAAATCCTGCACACAATGTATCTAACTCAACTTCGACCTCTATTGCAAAGTCTTCTAATCCTTCTACTGACTGTGGTGGAAACTCTATAACTTCGGACATGGGTCTGGTAGCATTATTCCTGTTGAAGCAAATAAAAAAGTTCTCTTTGCTTTACGAATATAAGAAACTGGTTTAGAACAATAAATCTTAACGTCCTCTACCAAACCTTGTGTTATGTCTCCTTTGTCGTATCCATCCTTTAAGTTATTGGTAATAGCACAATTACTCAGAACAAAACTTAGTAGTAAGACGGCTATAACCCGCCATGTCGTGGTCTGAAATAGCATCGCCTATACCCCTATCTTTTCGCACGTATGAATCTTCTGGGTCTATCCAAGTCTTACCCCAGTTATCAAAGTACACCATTGTTTGCCCTGCATCTGCACAGTACCCTATCGCGGGTATTCTTGCGACCATGTCTGACCCGCAGACAAATGATACTTGCGACACTAAGTTTTTCATCTTTGCTTTAGATGGACGCATAAAAACATTTGGCTTACCAAACGTAATCAAGCGAGTCTTTTCAAACTTACGGCAGCAATGCGCTGACAACTCTGCAAGAGCAGCACCTAACGAGTGGCCTGTAAAAATAATTTCTTTGCTAGGATCAAGATGTTTTTCTATCTTTTTCCATACAGACCTATGCGCCATCATAAATCCACCATGAACCCAACGCCCTTTATATCTCCAAGGGAATGCTGTCATGTTAAAGATCCAATCTCTTACTTGTTGAGTCCCGCGAAAGATGACGTATTGTTCATTAGTCGCATTAACAAAATAACAAGTCGTAGATGTACCTTTAGACTCAATTTTAATTGCGCCTTCTATTTCATCTTGGTAAGCAAGTAGTGCGTACTTACACGCTTTCTGTATCAGTCTCTTGTTCACAAGTAATCTCTATCATGTTAGGGGCTACGGATTTTGCTACGGCTTCTTTGTTTGCGTTTCTTTGTGCTTCAGAAAGCTCACAATATTTAGTTACCGCATCCCCAACAATATCTAGAGATGAGCATGAGAATAAAAAAGCCAAAGGTATTAGTGTTAAAAGTTTCATAATCCACCTGCATAGTTAGTTAACAAAGCTACTAGTCCTACAATAAATATCCAGAAAACTCTTTCTCCGAATCTGTTATCAGTTTTAAAAGCCATCTCTTGCAACTTATCATCCATTGCATTGACTTTCTTTTCGATAGACGACTGCCTGTTAAAAACAGTAACTAACCTTTCTTCAACTCTAGCCAATGAAACAATGGCTTCTTGAAGGTCATCTATCTTATGCTCAACACGCCTCAATCTTTCTTCACTCATATCTTTACATCTGGTTCTGCATATTGCTTTGGTATTTCGTAGGTACAAGTAATGTGCCTACCCCCGTCTTTCTTAAATGCAATCATACTCATTGTATGATCCGAACCATATCCTTGGCCTGAGTGCCAGGAGTCAGGCGGGGCTAATGTACCAAACTTCTGTACTGTAACTCCCTCAAACTCTTGGACAGACGCATGATGAAAGTGTCCTACAAACCAAAGTCTGTGTGTACTTTCGCCCCATGCTGCGGGCATATCTCTTGGCATAATTTGTGCTAACTTAGCTGCCTTTACTTTATCTCCGTGGTGTATTCCAAATAACCACTTACCCCATTGAAGATAATGAAAGAAACCCTTTGACTTCAATATGTTAATTCTTTTTTCTTTAGAGTAATAGAACTCTAGAATTAACTGCACCGCAAGAGCAGTGTCTGAATCGTGGTTTCCTCTAGCTATTGCGACCTGTATTGTGTCGCATTTAGTTAACATCCTATCTATTGCGTATATCATTGTTTGTGCAGCAACACGCATTACTTTTTCAAATCTTGTATCTACATCAACTAATGTGCCTTTTGTTGTAAAAGGTGAAGAACCATCTGAGTGAGTAAAGTCACCAACTTGTACAAGCATCCCTGTTCTAGACTCAGGGGATCGTTCTACTAACTCATTAATTGCTTCTTTAATTTCTTTTGAAGCAATGCTTGTATCAAAATCTCTGTCGCGTGTTTCTTCACTATCTGCTCTCATTCCTAAGTGAGCATCACCAATTATAATAGTAGAAAGCAATTCATCTTTACGTCTAGAAGTTTTTGGCTTGCTTTTAATAGGCTTAATGCCTTCGCATAACTCCTGAACAAATGCTCTAAATGCTTTGTCTTTCTTTATCTGGTCTGCTTTTGTCTTTATCCAGACCGTGTTTCCTTCATCATCTTTTGTAAGCGTAGACTTACCAATAACACTGTGGCCTTCGTCTACAAATCTTGATCCGTCAAAATATAATGTGTATCCTTTTGCGGCTGCTCTAATTCTTACATTATGAAGAATTGTTCTAAAGCTACTGCCACCACAACCTAATGCTTTTGCTCCTTCTGATGCGCTTTGATTGTTTTCATACCAAGCCTGGATAATTTGTTTTTGTCTATCAGTAGTACAATAATCTAATAAACTCATAACACCCCCTTAACTTATTTTTGTAACAACAAATCCAATCATCAACGCAATAATGCCGACTCCTACGGCTGCTATAATTAATACAAAAGTTAAATCAGCTATTCTTTTTTTTCTTCTTGCTGCTGCTTTTGCTGCCTGTAATCTTCTTGACCTTTCTAGCTGCCTTACTCTCATCATTTGTGAATACAAAGCAGTCTTACCTTTATCTTGAAACATTCTTTTTAGTTGCGCTTCTAGTTTTTTAGTTCGCTCTTCTGCCAATACTGCTTGTAACGCATACGATTCGACAGAATCTTTTGAGAACATTTTGTTTGCAGCAGATGAGTTTTCTGACTGTGCTTTAGCTTCAGTAACTTTATCTTTTGCATCATAGAAAGCTGCAATAGTTCCTTGCATCTCGTGTATTTCTTTGCTTTTGTCAACCCCATACTTTATGAGCTTGAAAGCTTTTTCCGCTGCTGCAACAGCTAATGAGATTTCTATCATTCATCAAACCACCCTAACTTTAAAGTTACCTGCACCGACTGTAGTGATTCTTACTTTGTTGGTAGCAGGAGCATCCCAGTTATAGTCTGTTCCAAGAACAACGCCTTGATTTAATACATTGGCATCATAGTTTAAAGCAGTACCAGAATAAGTTGGAACAGTAGTACCTGAAGCAATATATAAAATAACTGCAAAGTCTAAGTCATTACCAAGCGCAATTTGATTAGCGTCACTTAAAGCATTAAGCGTTGTGCTAGTCATTTTGTTTACAGCAACAGCCATTGATTCTCTTAAAGCAGATACTTCAGTATTGGTAGTTGCGTTAGTCCAAGTTTCTGAACCAAATGTTGCGTTAGAGTTATATTGATAAGTTCCTGAATTATTCTTAACAATGCTTCTTGCTGCACCAGTAGCATCTTGAACTTTCCACGTTGTCTTGTTGTCCGTAGACACAGCGTAGAAAACGCCACCGCTACCGATAGCATTTGTTGCTGTGGTTGAATTTAAATCAGTCCAGTAAGTTGTATCTATGTTACCGCTAATGCAAGGCTGATAGCCTGTTGGCGAAGTAAAATTAGCCATTGTATAGCCATAAACCTTATCAGTTGTTTCACCCAACATAATAAATTGAGTACCGTCTGGAGAAAAAGCTACTCCATTTGGACTATTGTCTTGAGAGGCCAAATCAAAATATTGGCTAAGATTACCACCACTTGCAACACTCGCAGTTGTAAGATCAAAACCAGTTGTTAGGTTGTATTTGTACAACGCATCTACGGACCCAATGCAAACATACATTTCCGTACCATCTCTGTTAAATTTAACTGATCTGGGCCTACCTTGACTTGCAGTGCTAAATTCAGAAATAAAAGTTAAGTCTCCTGTCATGCTAAAAGCAGCTTGCAATGTGTATGAAGTTATTTTGTTATGATTATACGAACATGCGTATAATTTAAGTCCATCTTCACTAAAACCTAATCCTGATGGAGTTGGCGTGTTGGTAGAAGCGTTAAATTCATGTTGAATTGATTTTGATGATACATCAAATGCTGTACTGAGAGCCCAGCAAGTAATACTTACGCTACTATAACCACAAGTAAACAGCTTTGTCCCATCTGGGCTTATTGCTACTCCATAAAGACCACTAGCACTTGTTATAGTCCCTGAATTTCTTACAAATGATGCACTGCTAACATCAAAAGCAACTGATAAAGCATACTGATCTATAGTGTTGCCTGAGTATTTAGCAATATACATATGTAATCCGTCAGTGCTAATACATATATTGCCAACTCCATCAGTTATATTAAAAGACTTAGAAGTGTAAACAGAAGACCCTATAACATATCCAGTGCCAATTTGACCTAATTTCAAAGCATCAGAGGTTGCGTCATAAAAAACTGAATTTAAAGCCCAGGATCCAGAAGATGCTGTAGCGTATGAAGTTGGTGCTGTGACTTGTGAAAAAGTTCCGCTTGTTGCTGTTAAAAGAAATTGACCATTATTTACAAGAATAGTTTTACTAACATCTCCAGCAGCAAATGATCCCGAACCTAAAGCTAAACTTGTGTACGGAATATTATATTGGAAGACATCTGCCGAACTTGCCAAGAGATATATATTGTCCCCAACAAATGCAACAGACGCAGGAGCAGTGCTTTGTCCACTTACTGCAAAAACGCTGGGAGAACCTGCTGAAGAAACATCAAAAGCAGTGCTTAAAGAGTATTCGTAAATACTATCGTTTTGATTTCCAACAATATACATTTTTGTACCATTATTCTTAAATTGTATATCGTAAACCTGACTATCTTGCGATACAGTGTAACTTGAAGAGTAACTAGCAGTTGAAATATTAAAGCCAGTTGATAAAGTGTAAGTTTTTATTGTATTCGGAAAATTTGCAACGTACATTTTTGTTCCATCTGTATTGAAACAAACATTCAATGGATTACTTGCTTGTGAAGAAACAGAAAAACTTCTTGTAGCAGAAAGAGTTGATATATCAAAAGCAGTGCTTAAAGAATACTCTTGAATTGTTTGATTGCTATTAGTTATGAAAAAGAATTTAGTACCATCTGGGTTAAACTCACAACCAAAAGTAGTTCCAGAAATTAAATTAAAACTTTTTGAAAAAACGGATGTTGCAATATCTCCTGACGTTGAAAGATTGTATTCTTTTACAGTGTCATCTCCATCAAAAGTTACAAACATTTTTGAGCCGTCAGAATTAAAAGCTAAACCATAAGTATTAATAGATTCATTACTTAGATCAAATGTTTTATTGCTATAAGTAGCGGTAGATACATTACCTGCAACAAAACTTAAACTGGTCGATGGAGCAGAATTTTCTAATGTATAACTTCCTGCCGAAGCATCCCAATCATTATTGGTCACACCTGTCTGAGATATTTCTTTAGTAACAGACACATTAGGTACAAGCACACCACTACTTAAGGTAATGTCTGCTGTTTCACCTGCTGCAAAAGTCTTAGTCAAAGATCCGTTAGTAACAGATACATTTCCAACAGCGGTCGTTAAAGTATTAAGCTGTGTTTGGACATTAGACGTTACACCATCAATAAAATTAATGACTGGTGCGGAGTCGGCGATATTTCTTGAGTTGCTAATACCAGAAGTGCTTATCGTTCCTCCCATTCCACTGTGGTTTGTGCAGTAGTAGTAGAGGGTAGGTGCGCCAACGGCTACTACAATTCTTGTGTAAGCACCTGCTTGCCCTGGTGTTCCGTTGGTGCTGACTCCAGTAGTGTATGCCGAACCACCTGCGTGAGTGCCGTCAGAGGTTGTAGATAACCGCAGAGGGTGGTTTGCATTTGTAGCATTCGCTTGGTCAAAAGTGTAAGTCTGTCCTTCTATAAGCGTTAAAGCTTTCTGAGAGACTCCATCAATTACAAATTTCCCTGCTGCTACTGTAACGACAAAAGTAGTCATTGTTTATACCTCTGGTTTTGTAGGCCAATCGGCCTCTTCTAAATCTGGAAAATTACTATGTGTTGTAATGTTCCTAAGACTTGTTCGATATGTAGCCCAAGTTGTTTTATCCACAGTTGCATCAGTAATCTGCGTCCAATCCGATTCAGCTAGTAAAGCGTTGCGTTTTTCTCTAACCCTATTAGGTTTTTCAGAAATAGTAGCGGTTTCTTGGGCTTGTTTTTTAGCAATTTCTTCTTCAGTTAAATCAAATACACCTTGAGGCGTTGCGTTTGTATAAGACATATTAACTTTCCTTTACTCCAAAGACTGAAATTGATGAAAGTGCAAGCATACTTCCTGTGTCTTGAAAAAAACGAATACCAGTAATTTGTCTACTTGTGTTTGCAGGAAATGAACTACCACCTATACTTAAATTGGTAAAAGCACCTATTTGTCCATAAGGATTAATGAATGATGAACTACCAAGACCAATATAGAATTCTGATCCTGATGTTGGATAAGCTGCACTATCTACTACACCTTGTAGAGATACTTTTCCATAAGTTGAACCCCAGTCATCATATGAAGCAGCTCCTCCGTAGTTAGGCACACCAATATATAAATACGGGCTATTATTACCACCTACCCAAGCAATTGAATTACTAGCTGTTTTAACTCCATAAGCATTATAGCCATTTGTTGTGAACCACGAACCATTTAGTTGAATCTGCATACATATACTTGTGCCATTGTTTGTACCGTTTATTCTTGTACAGTAAAACTCATAGTTATTGTATGTTTGAGTAATTTCAGAAGTAAAAGTTATATAAGTAGCATTACTAGCTAAAGTAGTTTTACCAAGAAAAACTAAATTAGAACCACCAGCAGGTGCAGTAGACTGCCAAGTTGTTCCGTTAGAAGTAAGAACATTACCTGACGTAGATGGTGCTACTGCTAAAGGTGCAGACGTTCCATTACCCAGTAAAACATTATTAGCAGTTAATGTAGCTGCACCTGTACCGCCGTTTGCGACAGGTAAAGTTCCTGTTACTCCAGAAGCTAAATTAATGTCATCAAGTGAACCGCCTAATGTTAAGTTGCCAGACCCTGTTACTGTTCCTGTTAGTGTTAATCCGCTAACAGCCCCAGTGCCGCCTACAGAAGTAACTGTCCCTGTTCCTTTAGCGTTAAGTTGTGTTTGTATATTTGACGTTACACCATCAACATAATTTAACTCAGCAGCCGAAGCCGTTAGACCAAGGTTGGTCAAAGCTGTTGGTGCTGATGCTAAATCAGATAAGTTATTTGATAGCTGTGCATATCTTGCGTTGCTTTGCGCTTGCGTGTAGACATTAGCTACGTCAAAAGCACCATAGGCAATGATTCCAACATTATCCCCAGTAGTAGCACCGATTGTTAGAACAACCTGACTGCCGTTGGTTGCAGTAAAGTCTGTTGTTGGAACAAGCCTTGAGCCGTTGAGATAGACATCTACAAACCCAACATCATAAGTTGCGTTGAAAGAAGTCTGGCCTGAAGTGGCTGTATACTCTTGTCTCTCGGCAGTACCGTTAACTGCTGACCCTGCTGCTGTCCAAGAACTTCCTGAGTAAACAAACATTGTGTTAGACACAGTGTTAAAATATAAAGCACCTGCTGCAAGAGCATTACCGTCATTGTCTACCGTAGGGGCTGAAGACTTAGCACCTAGATATATGTCATCAAACTGGTCAAAACTGGCTGCTGCTGCTGCGGCACTGTTTGCACTAGCAGTCGCGCTTGTTCCTGAATTTGATTCACTGGTCGAGGCTGCTGACGCGCTGCTCGCACTAGCGGTTGCGCTGTTGGCTGCATTTGTGGCTGACGTAGCTGCTGAAGTAGCTGAACCTAATATACCGTCAACATAAGATTTACTGGTTGAATCTGCTGCGTTTGTTGGCGTTGCAAGACCAGTGATCTTGTTGTTACCCATCGCAATAGCACCAGACATTGTACCGCCTGATAATGGAAGACCACCGCCCGCTTGTGCTAAAACATAAGCCTTGGTTGCTGCATCTTGATTAGACGTTGGATCACCGAGGCCAGTGATTTTGTTAGTCCCCATTGCTATCGCGCCACTCATAGTACCGCCCGCAAGAGGTAGCTTTAATGCGATAGAATTAGTTACTGTTGTATGGAAGGCTGCGTCATCATCTAGTGCTGCGGCAAGCTCATTAAGCGTGTCTAATGCAGCAGGCGCACCATCAATAAGGTTTGTAATTAGCTGATCAGCATAAGCCTTGGTCACAGCGTCAGTCGCAGCAACTGGCGTACCAATATCTGTAAGTCGTGCAGCGTTAAAGTCTACTGTACCTGTTAACGCAAGATTATGTAAACTTGTTGTACCAGATGAAGCCGTAACATTTCCCGTCAAATTTCCTGTGACATTTCCTGTGACATTTCCCTGGACATTGCCTGTTACGTTACCTGTCACTGCACCTGTCAGATCACCTGTAAAACCTGTAGTAGCCGTTACGGTAGTTCCAGTAATAGCTAAAGCAGAGCTACCACCTATAACCATGCCGTTGACTGTACCGCCTGTAAGGACAGCATTACTTGAGTTTAATGTACCGTTAGCGGTGAGTGTGCCTGTGACAGTTCCAGTAGCAGTAGTAATAGAGCTAGGGTTAATACCTATCTCAATAATGTTTGCTGAAGCGTCTTCTGTATAAAGTCGTTTATCCGCTACGTTGACGGCTAGTTCGCCCTTAACTAAGTCTGAGCTAGTAGGCACATCAGAAGCGGTAGAGCTATTTTTGGTAATAATTACTGTCATGATTTATCTCACCACTTAGTCTTATGACTCCAATAACGAGCCGATAACTTTGAAGGGGATGCGTCTTGTGCGTTATGCCTAGCGTAGTAAGACCTTTTTCTAGCTTTATCTTTGGCAGTCTTGGGATTGCTCCCTGCGCCTTTAACGCCCTGTTGTCCAAATCGAATAGTCTTAATTTGGTCACCTTGTTTAGCCACAACAACATGACTCTTGGTAGGATGACCAGGAGTACGCTTTGGTTTGTTAAAACCAGAAACGCCAATCTTTTTTAATCGAGGATCTTTCATAAAGAATAAGGGGGCAGATTACTCTACCCCCCTCCTCTATTAACCATTTACAGCCATTACAAAACCGCTGTCAGGACGATAAGTCTTAACACCGTATAATGTGTCAGCAGTATAAAGAGTACCTAAGAACTCTTGCTTATACTGAGTCTGTGAACGTATGCCTAGCTGCTCTGCCAAGATCATTGTATCGTTGTGAACTAGCATAGCTGCTCGGATTTGACCACCTGCTGAGTTTTGTGCAGCAGTCTCAGTGATCGGGCAGTTAGTAGAAATGAATACATCAATACCATATAGGTTACCGATCTTTCCATTTTGTACAGGCTCACCGCTTACAAAGTCAGAAGAGACATATCGGTCAACACCCATGATTGCGTTACGCAATGCAGGAGGTATTACGAATGCACGATTATCCATAGGGACATCAGCATCATCTTGCTTCTGAATAAGGTCACGGAAACACGCGTCTGTAAATACGTCTGCTGTTGTGACTGTGTCGTCGGCGTATGCGGTTAAGCCAGTTGACGCATCACAGAAAAATGCAGCAGCAGTATTAGTCCAAGCAGTACCGTTACCAGTACCGAAAGACTTACCAAGATCCATGAGGTCTGTATCGACCTGACGGGATAGGGCATAACCTGCGTCTGAAGTGTAAAAATTACGAAGACTTGAAAGAGCTTGTGTCTCGGTAATATCCTCAATAATGCGTGAGTATTCGTAGTGCTTGTCTATTGCAACTTGCACTTCGCCCTCAGTAGCATTCTGAATTGTTACCGCAGTAGCAGAAGCCTTAACGTGAGCATCTCCACGAACTGGAGCAGGAATGTGAAAAATATCACCTTTCTTTCCTGTTACAGCCATCTTCTTAACAATGTTTGCGAGAATTAAATTCTTCTCATATGCCGCACGAATTTCGTCGGACCAAATTTCTGGAATAAATGTAGCGGCACTGGTATTAGTTACCGCACCGCCCATATTGGGATAGGTTGAATCAGTCATGTCTTAGATCTCCAAAAGGTTATTTAACCCTTTTTTCAGCATAAGCTTTTAGAAATTCTGCCTCCATAGCCATATACCTTTTAGGATTAGTTTTCATTAGCTCAATAATGTCTGCCCTTCTATAGATCTTTTTGCGAGATGTTTCTGAACTGCCGTTAGCACTACCAGTTGATGCAGCATTAAGAGTTTGCTTACGATCTTTGCGTTCAGTCTCTACGGCTCTTGTTACTGTTTCTTGAGTTGATTTCCAATTGTTAAACAACTCATCCGCAGCATTATAGTCGTATCCACTGTTTGCTCGATTGTACAACTCTTTACGAATTTCACTACCTACAACCCATTTTTGAAACTCTGGGCTGACAGCAATTTCCTTCATGTCAGGATGCTTCTGCTGTAAAGCGGTCAGCGTCTGACTCTGTTGCATTTGCTTCCCCAATTCCTCTAACTGCTTGATAGTAGGATGGTTGGCAATCTTCTGTTCTACGGCCTTGTCAGGCTCTGCAAAGAAATCTATTTCTTCGGCTTTTTCCTGTTCCTTGACTTCGCTTTGCTTGAGAATGAAATCATCAACAATTTTTCGTAGTTGACCCACTTCCTCACCTTGGCTGCCCATTCTAGACTCAGCCTCTTGGTGCATCTTTACCAGTTCCGCAGGGCTTTTACCTTGGTATTGCTCTGGCAGTTCTGGTTGTGGTTCTTCTACATTAGCTACCTCTTCCGAGACTAATTCACTTGTTTCTTTATCATCTACCTCTTTTAAAGGTGCATCAATAATTTGTGCCACTATTAAACTCCTATGGAAACAAGACCAACTTATAAGCTATCCCATAAAGGACTTACGAATCGGCTACCTTGCGTTCATGTTTTATCTTCTTCTGTCTATCTTTAGCCCACTTCATAGTCGCTCCAGGAAAGTGACCAGAAATAGGATCAAGCGCAATCTTGACAGGTGAGATAATCGTACTACTCATCTTTCCGCACGTTGGACAAGGACGCTCTCTAACTTTATCAAGCTTTACAAAAGCCTCATGTATATGCCCATCAGCACATTTAAAGTTAAACAGTAACACTGCTACCCTCCTCACGGATATGATCTATCGTAGATTCTAAGTTGAGAATTAAAGATAAGATATTTAACTGGCCCTTACGGAACATTAAATCATCATTATCTTTTGTGGCCTCAACGGAATTTATATTAACTGCATTAGTTCTAAGCTCATCTAGCAGTCCTTTCCATCCTTCGGTCATAAACATATCGGCCAAAGAATCGTAATATTTTTCTGTTTCTTGATCCATTAAGACAATGCCTTAGCAGTTTCAAGATTTAATTTTTTTTCTTTCAATACAGTATCTGCCACTTTGAGTCGTCTTTCAAACTCTTTATCATCCTCAGTGCCTACTTGTAGGTTAGTGGATACTGCTTTAATTCTGTCATTCTCAAGCTCTACAGGAATAGCTTTAGTCTCTGCTGCTATCTTACCTGCTCTTGCCTGAGACTCCGCAGCTTGTCCATTAAGCGCATTTGTTTGCGACTGTTGGAACTGGAACTGCGTTTGCTGCGCTACTTGCGCTGCTTCTTGAGCTTCTGGGCTAGGCTGTCCTGCTTGCTCTAGCGTGGCTATTAGCTCTTCTCTGTTGCTTAGATTCATATTATCTATAATAGATTGAATTAAAGAAGGATACATTGGCGAGTCAGCAGGCATGGTTTGTAATAGCTGTACCAACTGAGTGACCTCGTATTCTCTGGCGATTATACCTAAAGAAGACGTTACCTCAAATACATAATCCGCAACAGGATAGATCTCTGGCTCAAACTGCATATACCGATGAGCAGCCTTAGTAACAAACGGAATCAAGAAAGAATCTTGGAAGTTAACCAAAGTTCTCTTATGTCTTTTGATAATAGCACCTAGCGACATACTAATACCTGCCGCTGTCGCCTCACCATTAATAGATCCTGGAACACCCGCAGAATCTATAGCACCTGTTGCTGTTTGAACCATTCGTTGTAATTCAGCAGCTTGTGCGAATGTAATTTGAGAAACTTGCCCAAAGTTAAATGGCTGTAATACTTCCGCAGGATTACCGTTGGTTAGTATTATTTTGCCTGGAGCTACCGTAGGATTAGCCCCGCGAGGCAATCTAGTTGCGTCCATTGCCATCATTGGATGTACTGTCAAAGCTAGTGCGTCTATTCTTGCTCTAAGCTCTGCGTCCAATGCTTTCTGAGAGTTGTATCCTTTTTCGCAAACGCCTCGACCCCAAAATTTTCCAGGGACTATATCCCACGGAAATGCGACTACTGGTCGGTCTTGCATCATGTACGGGTTCATCTCTGCCTTGAGCAAAGTACCACCGTTAGCAATTACTACAATAGCTTCAGCATAGTAGCCTTCGTCTTCCGTAGCATCTGTTAGCTGTTCAACCTCTTCATATTCATCATCTTTAACTAATAAATGGCGGGGGACAAGACCATAATATTTAGTAAGTCTGACTTTATCTGTAGGTTGCGTGGTAAGTTCTGGGTCTGAGTCTAAGTCCGAATCTTCTGGCGCGTAACCTAAAGGCGTTTCTTTATACACGCCTTTCTCTTGTAAAATCTCTACGCTGTGAGCAGGGACATATTCATCAATTGCTACGCCTATTGCATCGTCTACACTTGTTGCAACAGGATCAATTAAAAAGTTTTGAGGAAGAACAGGTCTTAACTTACATACTGTTCTATCTGCTATCTCCACCCCTACGGCCTGTAACTGCCCTTCCATAATAGGCTGTGAAGCAGGACGCATCTCTTTTTGCTCTTCAAGAACTATCTCAGCAATACCTGTACCAAATACAGCGGAGTTAATTAAACACTCACCTACCGCTTTTCTTACCTTGTTCTTTTTAAAATCTGCTAATAACTTTTCCCGCAAGTAAACAATGTCTTGTTTCTCTTGATCTAACATATCATCTTTCATGTCAAAGAACTTGCCACGACCAAATGTGGCTTCTTCAATCTCTGCAACCGAAGATTCTACGGCTTGCTGTAAAGCAGGAGAGATAATCTTAGATCTTTCTGACTCTCTGTTTCTGTCTGCACCTGACCAGATACCACGCCATAATCTGTAGTATTCTTCAAACTTAGGCTCATAGTTAGATTCAAAGTGATCGCGCCAATCATTACACTTATTAATAACCCAACTTTCTAAGGTTTCTTCTATGCCGAATTGATCTTCATTACTATCTAGCATATTAATATCCTGATACCGAATCTAATACTGTATAGTCTTGTGTTTCAAACTCATATGAGTAAGACACCTTAGCTAATTGATCTATATAAGCTAAAGCGTCCACACAATCGTCATGTGTTAGTGGGTCAGGAAATTGGAAAAGCTCATCCATAAACTGGATGTTCCACTCTCCTTTATTTAAGGTGCAGACTCCATTCTCGAATCTACCCTGTAACGCCCACATAACTCTGTCAGTTTTCTTTTTGTTACCGTGGGTTAACTCCTCGACCCTAAAAAACTTTTGATACTTACGCATCAAATCCGTAAGGGGAGACATCACGGCTTGTCTTGCTATGCCTTTCTCTATTCCCACAGAGATCGGCTCATAATCTCTAACTATCTGAAATATCTTTTCAGCAGTCGCGTTTAATTCCCAACGACCACTTACTATGTCTTTCACCCACCAACCATACTCTCCTACCTTTACTATTGCAATAGCGGTATTGTCAAGCTTTTTATTTCTAGACTTTGCTTTGCCTACCTCTTCAAATCCCGCAAGGTCAATAGCTACATAGTAATCGCCTGTATCGGGTTCATCTTCTTGGAAGTTAACCCAATCCTCTTTAAACATCTCAGAGCCTCTAGCTTCAAACGAAGCCATGAACTCTTGCCTAAAAGCGTAAGACGACATAGATCTTTTGGCTGCGTCTATCTCGTCCTTGTCTAGAAGGTTATTGTCGTATGAAGTAAAGTGCCATGCTTTATAATTTGGGTCTTCGCCTAAACTGGCTAGTTTGTAGAGTTCATAAAAATGATTTCTACCCATCGGTGTCCCAATAAATAAGCACTCACCTTTTAGGTCTGTTAATGCAGGTCTTAGTATGAGTTCCCATACATCTGGTTTCATGTCTGCATATTCATCAAGAACTAAAAACTTCAGACTTACACCCCTCATAGTCTCAGGTCTATCTGCTCCTTTCAAGCTAATAGTTGTTCCGTTAACTAGCTTGATCTGCATATTATTAACATGGGAGCTTTCAATCACAGGTCTGCCTACTTCCATAAGTAGATTCCACATGATGTCTCTAGCCTGACCCTGAGTAGGCGCAACGTAAAAGACTTGCCCTTTATCAGATTTTAATGCGTTGACTAACAGAAGATAAGCTGCAAGGCGCGACTTACCTGTCCTACGACCCGCAGAAACAACCTTGAAGCGAGTCGTATCGTTCCAGACATTCTTCTGCCAATCCAATAAAGATATGTTTAAATCCATTACTTAGCTTTCTTTTTTGCTGTAGCAGACAAGTCTTTAAAATGAAATAACTTCACACTACCTTTAGTATGACTTTTCCCGCTATGCAAAGTGCCATCAGACATCTTGTGTGTATTGCCTTTAAACAAAGTTCCATCTCTTTTGTAATGGTTAACACCTTTCATATTATCTCCTCTCTGTTATCGTTTTGGTTTCTTTGCAGTCTTTGCTGCTTTCTTAAATGCTTTATTAGTAGGCGCACCTTTACTCCCAGGCTTACGCATGGTTTCACCGCTACCTGCTTTTATCCTGCGTCTTTTCTTTTGGATGTTCTTATAAAGTCCGTCAGCCATATTATCGCTTCCTTCCAGTTTTCATTGGTTTCTTTTTCGCAGGTGACATTTTTGCTTTCTTAGCAGCAGACTTTCCCGCAGTAGTGTATGGGTATTTCTTTCCTCTAGACATTGGCATAATATGCTCCTGTTCGTATCATGTAAGTGACTTCAAACGCTCTTTTCCCTACTTGTCTTGCCCACAACGAATCCAAGAACTCATCTGCGGCATCCTCGTAGTCTTTTGCCTCCATCGCTCTCAAGGCATTTTTAAACTTTCTTAATCTCGTAATACCAAGATTAAAACATAAATTAATCATCGCTTCCTGCCTAACCCTGTCTAAATCTTTATACCACCTCTGAGAGTTCTCTAGCTCCTGCTCACAGCGTCTTATGTCATTCTTGAGGAGATAGTACACCTCATCGTCAGATAGCCCTACGGAGCTTAGATTGCGTCCTACGCCTATAGTCATATGACCCGTAGTATCTTCATAAGGTTTGTGTTTGAGTCCTTCGTGTCTCACAAGAGTGTCAATCAAGCTCATCGACATCTCCTTCTATGATATTAACAGGCTCATCCGTAATAGACGCTGCATCTCCAACACCAGAGATAGTAATGTTTACCATAGGCTTACCGCCTAGCTTATCTTTTTCAAATGACCCTTGAGGTAAGATTCTATCCACAATCAACTTCCATGCTGCTGATTGATTCTTATGGTCATCGTCTACGGCTGCTCTAAAGATAGAGTTTATTACGCTCTCTGTGTCTCTCCTGGCTAGAAACCTTTGTTTCATTTCTATCATAGCGGAGTGTTCGCCCTTGGGTCTGCCCACCTTGTTTCTTTTCACAGGTGTTATCTCAGACTTCCTTGGTCTGCCACGCTTACGCTTTACAGGTGTATCTTTAGTGTCACTCATCACATTGCCGTATATAGAATAGAAGATAAATTATTGCATATTTAACTCTCTTTTTTAGGATTAAGCAATTATTGCTACAACGCTTATGGTTGCTGCGTTACAGAGATGGTATTTTTTACAGCTTTTTTTAATTTTGCCTGCTGCAAATCTGGGGGGCAACTACAATTAAAAGCTCGCGCGCACACACGCCCCCGTGCGGGTAAATAGACCCGCCCAGAAATCGCTCGTATCGCGTAAAATCTGCCCGAATCTACCCGCTTGCACTTGTCATGCGTAAAAAATTGGAATGTGTACACAAGGGATGCTACCAATAAGGATAACCAAGCATAAAACATCACCACAAATTGAAACCATAAAACTGTTACCAGTAACACTATTTGTTACTTAAATACACTGTTGCGAGTAACATGGTAACACCTGGACTACTGTATAAATATATAGTGCTAATTATTTCACCCAATAAAAACAATAACTTAATAAACTTGGCACGCGGAATGCATTGTTATAGATAACATCAACACAAAAAGGAAATATACATATGTACGATTTAACTCAAGCACTAAAGGAAGTAAGGGGCGAATTAATCGATTTAGTAGGCAATGTGGCAATAGTCAAAAGAGACAACGGTTTACATCCTTATGTGGTGTGGACTGTAGGTTATAACGATAACCCATCACAAGCTTACTTCGTATGGGGCAACTATTGTGAGACGTTAACGGAAGCTAAAAAAGACCATAGACTATCAAACCAATAAAGGGGAATAACATGATAGCGATAGTAGAGATTAAAAATAATTTTGGAAGCGAAGCAATATATCCCGCTTGTAATAATTCTCGATTGATAG
>Ga0209535_1000408_pt1 | contig 30074 bp, 46 predicted proteins | sample LinPmetageLP28_FD_184041 | JGI IMG/M metagenome (GOLD analysis project Ga0209535, IMG submission 184041) | Marine viral communities from the Pacific Ocean - LP-28 (SPAdes) (version 2) | ecosystem: Environmental > Aquatic > Marine > Oceanic | place: Pacific Ocean | collected 2009-08-22
CGCATTTTCAATTTTGGATTTTTACATTTTTCAATCCTAGCCAATAATGCTTTTTTGGATATTTGCTTTTTCTTAGTCACGATAGTCACCTTTAATTGTAAGCTCAGTTAAAACAGCTTCTATTTCTGAAGTTGTGCAATACCACCATTCGTCAGAGCGGTTAGGTTTATCACCTGCCATATCTGAACAGCAACCATATACAAAAGCACGCGGACCAAATTTAGCATCTAATACATCATGCACCATTTTTTCTAGGGTCTTGGCTTCTTTAATGCTTTGCACCATAATTCTGAAAGTTGGCTTCATAATTTTTCTAATAGTAGCACCTTTAAAATTTACAGTTTCGCACCACCCGCAAGTAGATACCGCGGATTCGTCGTCCCATCTAGATTTTCCAATATATACCATAGCAGGGAAAGCCTGTGGATAAGTTGTGGATAAGTTTTTCATGTTTTCTCCTTTTGTGTTGAACATAATCTATTGTACCAAATGGAGCGGTGCGGTCAATAGTTTTTTGCATTTATTTTCATTTATTTTTTGGCTCTGGCTGGGCGTTTCAGCGATAGTAAGCGCTTACAAACCCAAACATTTGCCTAATGTTTGGGATTTTGCTTCACGAGAAAATGTAAATGAGAATCATTCTCATTTGGCGGGGCTGTGGATAAGTCTGTGGATAACCTGTGGATAAGTCGGCCCTGCGGGACAGACTTTGGCTCGCTTCGCTCGCCAACACAAACCAAAAAGAAACACATGATTTATTTACTTCATGCACTCACTGGCGCATATATATAATTTATTTACTTCATGGACTCACTTATCGGTGCCGGGCGTGCCGACCCAAATGCGAATGAGAATCATTCTCATTTAGAATTTGGGCGAAAAAAAAAGCTACATCTCAAATTCAGATCAGAATTTGAAATGTAGCTAAAAAATCTCTCATAAAGATTTTTACCCAATGCTTTAGGAATTAAATTTATCATTCCATATTTTAGCGTTTACAATCTCGCAACCCTTTTTGAAAAAAGTTGTAAGTGTATTCACATTATCATCATATAGAATCTTTTTTAAATTTTTAAATTGCTTAAAATTAAAAAAGTGTTGGCATTGTTTCCATTTTAGAATGTTATCAATAGTATCAATTCCGAGTGGTCTTGAAATTATATAATCATAATAAATGCCCATTGAATGTATATATTCTAAATCCCATTCTCCGAGTTCCCTAGCAGTGCAAATTACAATAATGTTTCCATTCTTATAATCATCAACGAGTTGCCAGTATAAAGGCAATAAATTATCTTGAAAAATTAAATCTTTAGTAGATTTAGCTTTCCAGTCTGATAAGTCAATATTTCCATTTATATCGTGCGTGGCTCGGTGGCTCGAATCAATAATCGTGCCATCAAGATCGTATATGCAAATCTTCGGCGAGAGATTAAAAAATCTCTCGCAAAAGTTAGTTTTAGTTATCATTATTCTTCACCCCACAAAACACGAGTTAATTGGGCAATCATCATCATAATAGTTAATATTAAAAGATTCCAATCATAGTCCATAAATGAGTATTGCAAAATTAATATATTGCCTATCGTCAACATGGTTAATGATACATTTTTAGAAAATTGGTATAAACCCTGTAATCCCAAAAATACAATCGCAAAATATATCGCTAGTTCTAAGTCCATTATTTACCCCCTTTTTTGTATCTGTAAAAAAATCCTGATTCGATTAAATCAGCATATACAGAAACAGCTTTCATTTTAGAATATGCCTTTTCGCCAAATTGCCTTCTCTCGTGAGAATTCTCAGCGTACCAATCATCAAAAGTAGGGATTTCGCAATCCCTAGATTTGAAGTTAAATTGTAGTTGTTTCATTTTCTACCCCCTCGATTTTCGAGTTTTTGTTTCATGGATAAACCCTTGTTAAATTGTTGCCATGAAACAGATTTAATATTATTCACAAAATGCTTTCGAATATGTGAATCCCAATTTTTCCAACATTCCATTAATAAACGAAATTCCATTCTAGCGTCTCTCAATGCAGTATGTTGTTCAACATAATATAAATCTTTTGATAAATATCTCAACATTGTTTCAGCAGAATATGACAAGTTGCCTTTTTCTGTAGTCATTTGTTTTAGTGAATGTTCATCAAGTGATTTAATCCATGTTGTAAAGTTGCGATTTGCCAAACAAGTAGCGACAATATCCATTAAACAAAAATATTCAACCCCTCTAGGAAGATAAAAAGTTTTATCTGTAAGTTGTTGATGTGTTTTTCTGATAGTGCCTACCTTATCGCCCACCCCCAAATCAAAGTTAAAATTATAAGAAGTTATATATTCAATTCCCATTGAATTAATATTCTCATTAAATTCTTCAATGATATGTTTCCATTTCTTAACCTTATGGGGATTGCGAATCGCGTCTTTCCAAGCATTTCTCATAGCCCCATTAACAGCGTAGTCTTTACCTTGTCTATTAGTGTGTAGAAAAAGATCGATTTGCTCGATTATCTCTAAACAGTAATAATCCATTTCTTTAGTATATAAAGAATGTTGTTGCGTTATATCTCCAAAGACTGCCCCGAAATGGAAAACCATATTCGGGGATTTAGAAATATAAGTGCATTCAGTATCGACAACACAAGCCATTACCCTTTTATTTTGAGGTGTCATTTCTTCCACCTCGCAATAAATCCCTAACAGCGATTAAGTTCTCAATGTTAGTTCTAGTTAATGAAAGTAGATTAAAAACCTTGTTGCTATCCAAAGTCTCAATCTCATTTATAAGACCTTTTTTAGTTGGTCTTTTTTCTTTTTTAATATCCATAATATTATCCTTATATGAATTAGCTAGATTTGTTATAGGCTCTAGCATTATGCCTTTTGATAAGTTGTAAGTTATCAATGTTATGCCCTTGCATAATCAATCGTTCTAATTTGTTCTTTGCTTGGCTCGGTGTTCTAAACCGAGCCACAAAAAACCATTCGCCACCATGTAGCAATTTTATCTCATACATATTAACCCCCTTTAGAAAATTATAATTAGTGAGATTAAAGGTAAGACAATCCAAATCAAGATATCAGTAATGAGTGAGTATCTAAAATATATTTTCTTACCTAGTTGAGTTGCGACAATCTCGCTACCTTTTTCAAATTCAACCCCTTGCTTTTCTAATATTGAACAAGCCTTTTCAAAGGCTTGAACATCATCATCATTCTTAGGATTGAATTTTGTTTTAATAGTAAGATGTCTTTTTAAATATTTCTTAAACATAAGTAATTCCTCGTTGTTGTTTAGGTTTAATCTGATTCAGGTGTCAGCTTTTCCCCTTAGAGAGAGTATCTCTTTACGCCTATTTTGTAGCGTCAGTCTCGTTCCGATTTTGAGGAGTTTATATTTCGTCCTCGCTACCCTTATATTATATGAAATTTGAGCCAAACATTCAACAAATGTTTAGCTTTATTTTATATTAATATATCTGTATAAAAATTATACAGCTGTATAAAAATTATACAGGGGGGTTAGTTGACTAATATTTGACCAACTCGCAGCGCACCCCCACACGTACAACTTTAAAAAATTTCAAAAAAAGCAATTAACGCGACGACCAGTATCATAATGATACATCGTGAAAAAAGTTCTTGACACGCAGTTAAATTTTTGATATAATACTAGCATGAGTAAAGAAATAGCAACCAAAATGAGTCCTGAAGGACTAGAAGTAGCAAACAGTTATCTGGAGCACGGAAGTATCCCAGTAGTTTGCGCAAAACTTGGTGTGAGTGAAAACCAGGTTAGTGAGATCCTGAACAAGCGGGAAATCAAACAGTATATAGACACGGTCTTTCTAGATACTGGATATAGAAATAGATTCAAAATATCAGAAACCTTAGACATGCTCATAGAAAAGAAACTTGAAGAATCTGATGAGACTCAGATTTATACTAATAAAGACATGGCAGATTTACTTCAGATGGCTCACAAAATGCGCATCGAAGAAATTAAGGCTCAAACTGAAATGGAGAAAGCAAAGGCACAGACAGTCAAAACGCAAGTAAACATTCAAGATAACAGTGGAGTGCCATTTGGTCAAGGGAATTACGGAGAACTGATCAAAAAATTAATGAAAGACCAATGATAAATTATGTGGAAAAAACTACACCAGTTGATGAAAGCTGGAAGAATACAATACGTAATTAATATGATAATATAATGGAAATATTTACACTCATCAAAGACGTAGGAGCTCCAATAGCAGGAGCACTAGTTATGGGTGTATTTATCTTTATCATTATCAAACAAATTATGGGAAATCTCGTAACAGAGATTAAAACAGTTAAGGGAATGTCCGAAATGCTAATAACAAGAGGGAAAGTCATGAATAATGATATAATCCGTATTGACACTAGTGTGTCCGCAGCGCTCGGACTAGCGCCCGACTTACAAAGACTCGCAAGAGCAGAAAACTTCGTAGAAGACGGAACAATAGACGCAAGGAGAGATTAATGAAATGGTTAGTAGAAAAACTGTTTGCAAAACTGGGACTTACTCCAGAAAATGCAATAAAGTTTAGAGAGTGGTCCAAAGGTAAAACTTGGATACAAATACCACTCTGGATACTTATACTATGGATGTTAGGCTTTGCAAATCCGTATTGGTGTGTATATCCAGTTTGTTGGATAAATTAAGTGGAAGAACTTACAACCGCCATACAAACGTTTGGGTTTCCTATAGTGATGGCTGTCGGTATGGGGTATTTTGTATACTTCGTATATAAGACAATCCTCAGTGACGTAAACCCCGCTATAAATGACATGAAAATAACAATCATTCGATTGATAGATCAACTTAGGTTACTCGACCAAGATATGATTCGTTTACAAGAAAAAGTAAACACGGTACTAGAGATGAAAGAAAATGAAAAGAAACTTAATAACCTTACTAATACTAGCAACCTCAGCAAACGCGACGGAGATAGTACATAAGTTTGGCAATCCCAGTTTTAGCGGGATAAATCAATCTGCGCATTATTTAACAATTGATGAGCAGGAAAGAACTCGTAAAGAAAAAATCAGAGCAGATGCACAAGAAGCATTAGAAGAAGCTCAAAGAGAAGCAGAGAACACAACACTCGCTAAGTTCCTCAGAAACTTAGAATCTAGAATATACTCTACACTTGCAAAAGATATATCAGAGTCTTTATTCAGCTATGATAATCCTGCTTCAGCAGATAATCCTGTATATGGAGAAATTGAACTAGAGGGTAATATTATCCAATGGTTAAACAACGGCACAACAATCACTCTCACCATTATTGAAATGGCAGATGGAGTCGAAATATCGCGAACTACTATAACTATACCAGTAGGAAGCTTCGGTGGTTGTGTTGCTGATTGTGGCTAAGTATTTAATAATTTCACTACTATTCTTACAGGGCTGCGCAACTGTCGGTATGCCTCAGAGTCACGCAAACTGCGTGGACGGTGTACTATGTGTACGGGGACCAATTCTGGAACCAAGTACAACTAAACAATTAATCAACCTACCCTGGCCTAACCAAAAGACTGTAGTTGCAGTCTATGCCTTTCCAGACCTAACAGGACAACGAAAATCTAGTGATAACATTGCTAGTTTTAGTACTGCTGTTACACAAGGAGCTGAAAACATATTAGTAGAAGCACTTCGCGACGCTGGTAAAGGCAATTGGTTTGCTGTGGTAGAAAGAAGTGGACTCGACCACTTAACAAAAGAAAGGCAACTAGCAAGAAGTACTTTTGAAAGCTACAATAAAAACGGTGATGGCAAAACAATATTAAAACCACTACTATACGCAGGAATGATAATAGAAGGAGGTATAGTTGCATACGATACAAATTTAAGAACAGGTGGTAACGGAGCTCGATATCTAGGAATAGGTGTCAAGAATCAATACCGCGAGGACAAAGTAACCGTCGTCCTTAGAGCTGTGCTAGTGCAAACTGGCGAAGTACTCTTAAATATTACGGCTACCAAAACTGTCTTATCTACTGGAAGTGGAGGCGACGTGTTCCGATTCATAGAAATGGGAACTGAACTTGTTGAAATTGAAAGTGGGTACACAGAAAACGAGGCAGTTGGATATGCAGTCCGCGCAGCTATAGAAGCTGGAGTCTACGGACTAGTTATTCAAGGACTCGAAAAAGAAGTATGGGACTTTGACTATTCCATGCTTATAGAGGAAGAAAAATGAAAAAGATACTAGGACTATTCGCGATATGTCTATCTTTTGGAGCATTTGCAGGAAATAACGATATTTATATCACACAGACAGGTACAGGACTTACATTGACTATTGACCAAATTGGTGCTACTAATACAGTTGGTACATCAGGTGCAAGAGCAACTTTGTCTGGTACTTCTATGACTGTTGATATTGACCAGATTGGAGATACTAACTCCTTCTTGGCTAGTATATTACAGGGTAACTCATCAAGTTGGACTTGGCGTGTTACAGGTGATAGTAATACAGGAACCTTTGCTGTTGGTGCTACTGGCGATGTACAAAACTCAGATTTTGATTACATTACAGTCGGCGACAGTAATACTTTTAGTTGGACACAAGGTGCTTCAGCTACTGCTACTGGAGGTAACCAAGATTTTGCAATCACTGGTACTTCTAATGCTTATACAGGTACATGTGAGGTTGTAGGTTGTATTAATAACTGGACACTTTCTGGAAATAGTAATACAATTACTACTAATCAGACTGGTTCAGCTGACCATCAGATAACAGCAACGTTAACTGGTAGTTCAAATACTGTAACTATAGACCAAACAGATACTACTTCTACAAATGTTGTTAATTTAATTGCAACAACTTCAAGTGGAACGATAGACGTTGATCAATGCGCTTCTGGCTGTTAATACTTTTCGTAGGAACAATCAGCGCGTCCGAAATTGGAGAAATATCTGAGCTTAAGGGAAACGGAGAGATTACTAGAGTAGACTCTAGTGAAACTCTTACAGCGGAACTAGACTCAGATATCTTCTCATATGATGATGTCCGAACAGGCAATGGCAGAATGGCAATACAGTTTGTTGACGATTCAGTTCTCAAACTAACAGAACATTCTAAAGTTGTTATAGATAAATTCATTTTTGACCCTGACCCAAGTAAAAGTAAAATGGCTTTTAACATGGCATCAGGAACAGCTCGTTTCATTACGGGCAAACTTGGAATGATTAATAAAGAGAATATCTCTATTACCACTCCAACAGCTACAATAGGTATTCGTGGTACAGATTTCACGACTACTGTAGATGAGCTAGGCAGAAGCCTAGTTATACTACTACCAAATAAAGATGGTTCTTCTTCGGGGGAGATTACTGTTACGACAGCATCTGGAGTAGAGGTACTAAATGAGCCATTCCAGGCTACTATGGTATCAGCATGGGAACAACCGCCAACAAAGCCAGTAACCCTTGCAAACATGACACTCGGACTTATTGATAATATGCTAATTGTTAGCAGACCTCAAGAAGTACAGCAAGCAGTAGAAGAACAACAAACAGGTACTTCACCTACTGCAGAACTTGACAAAGACTTCTTTGAAGATGCACCAGACTTAGATTGTGATGCGCTAGTAGAAGAATGTGATGAAGATTCCGAGGAAGTCACAAGATTAGACATTGATTTATTAGGCATAGACCTACTAGTTGATTTATTAGCATTAGTAGAAACAACTAGCAGAAAATCAAAAGGCAAAGCAACAATACTACAAGGAGTGGAACTTACTGGTATCATAGGTGGCTTTGACCCTGTATACCAAACTTACACTTTCGTTGAAGATGGACTTATATACTTTGTACATGAGGGAGCAAACAGATACGATATAGGTATAGATATAAATGCAGGCACATACTTATATATAAATAATGCAGGAGTTATAATGGAGGTAGAGATAAATGGTGCGGGTGATAACGTTATTATTATTAATCAGTCCCCTTAGTTTTGCAGGAGATAATAGTCTCACTATTACAACTAAAGGAACTGGCAGCAGCATTACAGCTAAACAAGTTGGTAATGGAAATACCGGTTATATACTATGTGGTGCAAACTCTGGTGGTTCAATGCCAGGAACTACTTATAGCTCACATACTTGCGGAAGCGCAACTTTAAATACTACAGTTATAGGACATAGTAATAATACTAGACTTTATACTGTATGGTCAAATAATATAGATAATAATTATACTATTACGGTAACAGGCGATGACAACTTTGCCTGGCTTGACCAAGACGAAGATGATAATACTAGTACTATAACACAAACAGGAAATGATAACCATGCAGAGCAGTTAGGCTCGGGAGATAACAATGTTTATTCAATTACTCAAACAGGAAACGATAAGTATGCTAAAATATTCAGTTTCGCTGATGATTCTGATTTCACTATTAATCAGTATGGGAGTGGTGAACATAATACTTACATCTATAACTACCCTAATGCAGACAACAACTCGGCGACAGTAATTCAATATGGTTCTGGAAATAAAGACGCAGACATATTCTTTTACAATGATGCAGACAATACAGTCGTTAACTTAACACAATATGGGACAGGAGCCCATGCAGCAAATATGAAGTTTTATACAGATGATTACAATTTAAATGTTACTCAATCAGGAGCAACAAATCAAGCGTATACAGCTACTTTTAATTGTACACAGAACTGTACAAAAACTATAACAATAACCCAAGAATGATAAATTATAATGAACAAATCAAAGCGAACATTCACAAGTCTAGTGCGTATGCCTTATCAGGACGCTATAGCTGTGGCTTTGCATTGTTACGATTTTCATATGGAAATGGCTGTTAAGGAGCCAGAACAAAAACACTTTCACCACAAACAAGCTAATAGACTAAAAAACTGGCTAACCGATATGAAGGAATATATTTTAAAACATGAAGAAAATATTAATAGCACTACTACTTAGTATACACGCAGAAGCTTATCACCACTTTGATTTTGAGCAAATGGAGGAAGATGGAAAAAGACTAGAAGCAGCTGAGTTTAGAATAGATTTCAATATAGAAAATCCAAAACATAAGTATTTCGCAGTAATACATGCACTAGATATAGCGTCTACTATGTATGCTTTAGAGAATAGAAATACTTTATTCGAAGGAAACCCACTATTACCAGCAAGACCAGAACTTGAAGAAATAATAATACAAAAAGTTTTAACAATATATTTACTAAAACGTATGGGAATTTTTAGTGAACACCCAGCAGACCAATGGTATGTAAATGGAGCAAATACAGTTATAACTATAGCAGTAATAAACAACCTATACAAAATAAATAAATATGACTAAATTAATAAATCCGCTTATAGGAATATCACTACTAGCTATTCTGGCTTGGAATCCCACACCTTTACAAATACTAGAACTAAAAACCTTCGACTGGCTTATGGCCAGTAAAGAACCTGTGCAAGACAATATGATTTTGCTTGTAGACTTAGATGAAGAAATTGTACAAGCTTATGGAGGTTATCCTCTACCAAGAAGCTTATACGCAACACTAATAGAAAAAACACAGGGAACAGCAGGAGTCACCGTACTTATGCCAGACCCAGATATTCGAGGTGCAGGACAAGACGCTCAGCTAGCGCAAGCTTTGATGCGTAATCCTGCTGTTTTGGCATACACTGCTTCTAACCAAGCAACGCAAGTAGGACCTCATGTAGGTACTGCACAACTAGGAGGTGACCCACAAGAATGGCTATATCAATACCCAGGAATTTTACGACAACAACACAGCGCCGTAGGCGTAGGCTTAATAAACTCAAGTCCGGAGCTAGACGGCGTCGTAAGACGTTTGCCTCTCGTCGTAGGTAGTGGAGGTAAATTATTTCCATCTTTTGCACTAGAGATGTTGAGGGTAGGAGTAGGTGACCCAAGCTATCAAATTAGTACAAAAGAAACAGGAATTGAATGGCTAAGAATTCCAAGCTTTCCTGTTATCAATACAGATTCAAACTCAAGAATTTGGATAACATCAAACATAAATTTTCACAGGCAGACTGCAGCTGAATTCATTCAGAAGCCTATGGAAGGCGCCGCATTTGTAATCTTTGGAGTTACAGCAGAAGGAGTGGTTAATCCCGTTCCTACTGCGGGCGGGGCCATTTACCCACACGAGTTACAGGCAAATGTTCTACACCATTTAATAAACGGAACAAGTCCAGTTCAACCTGTGTGGGCCGCGGCAGCGGAACTCGGGGTTGCTTTACTTCTAATTTTAATACTACTAGTAACAGCTTCACACGTATACTTTTCTGCACCAATCTTTTTATCCTCCATCGGCGCACTCGTTTATGGAAGCTGGTATGCCTATCAATCTTCCTACTTACTTGACGTTTCTGGAACTATTTTAATATCATTTCTTTTCTTTACTATCATAACTTTCAGGAGTTTTATCCAACAGTATTTCATGAGAATGGAAATCAAAAAACAATTTGGCACCTATGTTAGTCCAGATTTGGTTAAAAAATTACAAAAAGACCCAAGTTTGCTGAGATTGGGTGGGGAGACAAAACGACTAACATTTTTATTTTCTGATATCCGAGGATTCACACCGATTTCTGAAAAATACCAAAAGAATCCACAAGGACTTACATATCTTATAAATCGATTTTTAGACAACCAAACTGAGATAATTCTTAAGCATGGTGGTACAATCGATAAGTACATGGGCGACTGCATTATGGCTTTCTGGAACGCTCCGCTAGACATAGATGACCAAGAAAGAAAAGCCACAGAATGTGTACTCGAAATGAGAACAGCATTAGGAGAGTTAAATGAAAGACTCCGAGAAGAAGGCTTGGAACAGATTAATACAGGCGCAGGAATCAACACAGGGCCGTGTGTCGTTGGAAATTTCGGTAGCAGCAGCCGCTTTGATTACAGTGTGCTTGGTGACGCTGTTAATCTCGCTGCTAGATTAGAAAGCTCTTGCAAGACCTATGACACCGACTTAATTATATCAGAGTATAGTTTGGTAGATGGTTTTGACTATGAGTTTTTAGATGAGGTAACTGTAAAAGGCAAATCCGAACCAGTTAAGATATACACCATACAAAAATAATTCTTGACATATTGCTAAGATTTTGCTATAATTGTACTTAGTAGAATTTTAATTCAAAGAACTGAGATAACTTACATGAGCACAGAAAACATAAAAAATTCTGAAGATATTACCGAGCTGGATAAGAGAATGTCAACACATGAAGTAATGTGTGACGAACGCTGGAAGACTTGCTTTTCCAGGCTTGACGATTTAGATTCAGGTATTAGTCGTTTAGAATCCATAGCTATTGCAGCTTGTGGTACTATTATTGTGGGTGGTGCAGGCGTAGTTATTAGCATCTTTATGATGCACAGTTAAAAAGGAAAGACATATGAAAAATAGATTATTAGCATTACTACTCGTTTGCGGAGTAACACCAGCTTTATACGCAGGTGTAGATGCAACACTTAGTTATACTTCAGACTATATGTGGAGAGGGGCAACTCAATCCATGGGTCAGGGAGCTTGGCAAGGCAGAGTAGAGGTAAATAAAGGCGGCATGTACGGTGGTGTATGGGCGTCAGAAGTCGATTACAATGATGAAGCTACATATGAAATGGACTTATATTTAGGTTACAAGTTAGATTTAACTAGCATGTGGTCTGTAGATGTAGGTGTAGTTCAATATAACTTTGACAAAGTATATGATGACAAAGAAGAAATGTTTGTAAAAACAAATTTCGGATTAGTCAGCGTAGGTTACTTTGTTGATATGGCAGATTCAGAAGAAGACTTCATGAAAGTTAATGTAGGCGTACCATTTGTTAAATGGGCAGACGTTTCTCTAGAGTATGGAATGTGGGATAGAGATACTGACTACGCAGGTTTAATGATTTCAAAATCTTGGAATGATTGGACAGTAGGAATGATGGTGATGGAAGAAGCAAGACAAGGTCAGTTCATGGACATGTCTTCTCTAACAGTATCCAGACATTTTTAATGGCATATTCGCAGAAAGTAGTTCAAAGATTCGAAGATGTTTTGAACAATCCAGCTGCACACTCGGTCGGTAGGTTTGATCCTAAAGACCCAATGGTTGCTACAGGCATGGTGGGAGCACCTGCCTGTGGTGACGTAATGAAACTAGACCTAAAGCTAGACGATAACGATAGAATACTAGATGTTAAGTTTAAGACTTATGGTTGCGGTTCAGCAATCGCTTCCTCTACAATGTTTGTAGAAATGTTAAAAGGAAAAACAGTAACAGAAGCAAAATTAATAAAAGATAGAGACATCGCAGATGCTCTAGAACTTCCTCCAATCAAATTGCATTGCTCAGTATTAGCAGAAGGAGCTATTACTAGTGCAATAGAGCAATGGGAAGATAAAAAAGCAAAGAGGCAACACAACGGAGGCCCAATATGATAGATGACTATTCAAAAAAAGATATGAAACCAACAGAAATGGAAGCACCAAAACCAAGTACTATGGCAAAACCAGAAAGTATGGAAGATGGTATGATATTTGAAAAAGACAAAATGTGGTTTTTCAAATGGAAAGGTGGAGAGTGCGGATATATGACTAAGGAGTTAGCTGAAATAGGTCTAGAAAAAGTCAGTGGCAACTCTTAAGAAAATACTAGAAAAACTTATAAAATTTTGGTACTGGTTAACCGCTTGGTTTATTACTTACTATACTTTAAAAGTAAGTTATAACGCAACTTGGGGTGATTCAGACGACCAAGAGTTTATAGTTAGAAAATTTTATAAAAAACAACCTAATTTTTTAAGATTTAAGACTCAAGAAGGCGATATAGTTGAAATAAGAGGGGCAGAAGGCCTCAACTACAGGATACAAGAACTATGAATCAATTACTTATAGGTATAATACTAGTTTTAGGACTAGGAAGTTACTACCTCTATACAGAAAATCAAACATTAGCACAAAATAACTTAGCGTTAGAAGGTGCAGTGGCTACACAGGAAGAAGCAATAGCTACTTTACAATCTGACTTTGCTTTACAGGCAGGACAACTTCAAGAGATGAGTCTTAAAAGCCAAGCAGCACAAAGAGAGTTGAACAGATACACTCAATTTATACAAAATTATGAACTGGCAGCAAAAATAATTGCAGACCCAGTCGAAATGGAAAGGAAAATCAATAATGGAACAAAACACATTATGGAAGAAATCGAGAAACTTAGCGACACCGTTGATAATCTTGATGATGGTTTGCAGTTGCAGCCTAATTCCAACTAAACAGATAGAGATTACAGCAAAACCACTAGATAGAACAATAGTTCAACCAGTGATGCCGCGAGAAATCGATTTAAAAGACCCAACTTGGATTGTGGTCAACCCTGATAACTGGGAAGACCAGTTAGCCAGAATAGAAGAGCAAGAAGGAGAACTGGTTTTTCTTGCAATGACTATACCAGATTATGAAGTGATGGCATATAATATGCAAGAACTCAAAAGGTATATCACAGAACTTAAGGACGTCGTAGTATACTATAGAGAAGTTACTATGCCGCCAAAAGATGAGCCAAGCGACAAGTAGGCTCATTATTTGTAGTACTTGTGAGTACTACACTTCTTTAAAGATTTGTAAAGCATGCAAATGTTTTATACCTTTAAAGGCAAAGTTGAGAAGGACTAAGTGTCCTCTCGGAAAATGGGAGAGTATGAATGGATATGATGAAAAAAGGAATGGCATGGTTAAAAGCTAGAGTCTCTGAAAGAACTTCATGGGACGGAGCTGTTATTTGTGCAGGTTGTTTGGTAGTCATTTTAACAGGTGGTTTAGCTAAAGCATTAGCATGGGCAGGTCTTATATATGGTGTATGGACTTGTTACATGGAAGAAAAATAATGCCTTACCACAGTGGAAAAAAGAAGAAAAAGAAAAAAGGTGGCAAAAAGAAGAAGGGCATGAGGCATCATGGCTGTTAGACGTAGAAGACGAAGAGCAAGCGCCAAAAAGCGTAATGTTCCTACTAACAAGAAATTGTATGCAAGGGTAAAAACGGCGGCCAGACGAAAGTTCGCCGTTTATCCCAGTGCTTACGCAAATGCTTGGTTAGTAAGAACTTACAAGAAGCGTGGAGGTAAGTATCGTCGTGGTTAAAAAAAGAACAAGTATGAAAAAACTTACCAAAAAACAACAAGCTACTTTACGAAAACATTCTAGTCACCATACTAAGAAACATATGTCGTTTATGAGAGCTCAAATGAGAAAAGGTAAAAGTTTTACTGCATCTCATAAAGCTGCTATGCGTAAGGTGGGTAAATAATGGCTACTGGAGGACTTACTAAATGGTTTGGGCAAAAGTGGGTAGATATTGGAAGACCTAAGAAAGGAGGCGGATACCATAAATGTGGAAGAAACAAAGCCAAGACAGGTCGAAAGAAATATCCTAAATGCGTACCAGCTGCAAAAGCAGCAAGAATGAGTAAATCTCAAATTAGGTCAGCAGTAAGAAGAAAAAGAAAAGTAAAACAAGGTGTAGGCGGAAAACCAACAAATGTAAAAACTTTCGCAAGGCGAGGACGTAAAACCGTTCGTCGCAGAAGGAGATAAGATGGCTCTATCAGCAAAACAAAGAAAATTACCAAAGGCATTACAAAAAGCAATTCTTAAGAAAGGCAAGGGAAAAAAGAAAAAAGGAATGAAAAATGGTAAGAAGAAGAAGACCTACAAAGGTAAAAAGTAAACGTGATTCTAGATTAAAAAGAGCAGGCGTACGAGGATTCAACAAACCAAAGCGTACGCCTGGACACAGAACTAAGTCACACATTGTTGTGGCAAAAGTTGGAGCTAGAATCAAAACAATTCGTTTTGGACAAAAAGGAGCCAAAACGGCGGGTAAACCTAAGGCTGGCGAATCCCGTAGAATGAAAATGAAGCGTAAGTCTTTCAAAGCAAGGCACGCAAGAAATATAGCAAAAGGTAAGATGTCAGCCGCTTACTGGGCAAACAAGGTAAAATGGTAAAGAAAATTAAAGAAACAGCTTTAAAAGTTTGGAACATAATAAATGGCAAAGATGCAGATATGGACGGAGACGTTGATATTCATGACGCAATGTTAAAAGCTAAACAAAAAGCAAAGAAAAAACAGGAGAAGTAAATGAGATTACTTGGTTCAGAAGCCGCATGTGGTACAACCGCAGGTGCGTCTAGCAACTTCGGTGAAGCCGATGATGTGAGATTAGTTAATACTGGAAGCACTAATAGACTAGTTAGTGTAACAGATTCATCTAATAACGTAGTAGCTACTTTTACTCTTATAGCGGGAGAAGTAACATTCGTTCGTAAGAAGAGAGAAGAAAAAATATTTGCAGCACATGCCGAAGTATTAGCTGTAGGTGTGGTAACGCCATAATGAAGGATAGCGTCTGGTTAGATGATGTAGCAGAAACTTGCACAATCACTCTTAATGTTTTGCAAAAGAAAGCAGAACAAAGAGGTAAGTTATCGCACGCAGATCAAACCATGACTGATTTATGTCTAGGTTACTTATACTTATTAAGTATATGTGATAAAAACTTACTATTTGAAGATGATAGTATACTAGGCTTAACGGAAATTATTAAACAAAAAACAACAATTCACTAATATGCTAGATGTAAGTAGAACAGATATTGTAAGTTCTGAACTAATGGAATTTACAGCCTCAGACAGATTTATCAAACTACCTATATCTGAATATATGAATTTGTTAGGCATAGAGCCTAACTCATCACAGACTGCACTTATAAATGCAGTCAATAACCCAAAGTATAGATTCGTGTGTGCCGCCATTTCTAGGCGACAGGGCAAAACTTATATCACAAATGTAATTGGACAGCTTGTGTCTCTCGTGCCGGGCTCTAACATATTAATTATGTCACCGAACTACTCTTTATCGCAAATCTCTTTTGATTTACAAAGACAGCTTATTAAGCACTTTGATTTAGAGGTGGTAAGAGATAATGCAAAAGATAAAGTTATAGAACTATCTAATGGTTCTACTATAAGAATGGGTTCGGTTAATCAAGTAGACTCTGCCGTAGGTAGGTCTTATGATTTAATCATCTTTGACGAGGCAGCATTAGCAGATGGAAAAGATGCTTTTAATGTAGCACTACGTCCTACTCTAGACAAAGAAAACAGTAAAGCTGTATTTATTTCAACGCCAAGGGGAAGAAATAATTGGTTTGCTGAGTTTTGGCATAGAGGATTCAGTGAAGAATTTCAGGACTGGGCATCAATAAAAGCAACTTATCACGAAAACCCAAGGTTTAGTGAACAAGACATAGTTGAAGCTAAAAAAGCAATGTCTCAAGCAGAGTTTGCTCAAGAGTATCTCGCTGACTTTAACACATACGAAGGACAAGTTTGGAACTTTAACTTCGAAGAATGTGTTGCAGACCTAAGTCAGTTAGATACTAGCAAAATGGATGTGTTTGCGGGGCTAGACGTAGGATACAAAGACCCAACAGCTTTATGTGTTATAGCATATGATTGGGACGAACAAAAATATTATCTAGTAGACGAGTACATGGACGCCGAAAGAACTACTGAACAGCATGCAGTAGAAATACGCAGAATGATAGATAAATATAATATTGACTGGATTTATATTGATTCAGCAGCGCAACAAACTAGATTTGACCTAGCGCAAAATTATGATATATCTACTATTAATGCGAAAAAATCAGTTCTAGATGGAATAGGACACGCAGCAGGAATTATCGACAATGACCTTCTCATTATAGACCAAAGATGTCAACAATCATTATCAGCAGTTGACCAATACCAGTGGGACCCTAACCCTAACTTAATCAAAGAAAAACCTAAACACAATATGGCATCTCATATGTCAGATGCTTTACGTTATGCACTTTATACCTTTGAGACATCAGCACATACTTTTTAACTATGACCTACCAAAAAATAAATGTTGACAAGAAGGTGAATTTTTGGTATAATTTTAACTAATAGGAATTTATGGATTTAAAAAGAGATTTAGTCAAGTACGTTAGAGATAAAGCCAAATCAGGATATAAGAAAGACACCCAGTGCTTTATTTGTGGAGAAACAGATAATTTAGAGTTTCACCACTTCTTCGGAATGACTGAGCTATTACACAAATGGTTGAAGAGTAACAAAATTACGATTACCTCAGCCGATGAAATAATGAATCTGCGGGAACAATTTATTGAGGAACACCTCACCGAAGTTTATGACGAAGCTGCAACACTATGTAAAACCCATCACATAAGACTGCATAGCATTTATGGTAAAAGACCAAAACTAGAATCAGCAATGAAACAAAAACGATGGGTGAAGATACAGAGAGACAAATATGGCATGGTATGATAGATTTTTGGGTATAGAAAGAGAAGAGAAGTTAAATCCTGCTCAATCTTTTATTGGCCTAGAAGAAGGAATGTCAATAGATACTCGTGAGAAGAAAGATAATTATCGCTCAGCTTACGAAGAACTAGAAGTAGTTAACAGGGCTGTCAACATGATTGTTGACGATAGTGCTGACATACCTTTCGAGGTAGGAGACAAAATTAATGGGTTAACGCCTATGGTTCAAAATGTTCGTAGAAGTCGTGTAGACTTATTACTAAATAGAGAACCAAACCCTTTTCAGGATATCAATACTTTTAAGAGAAATCTTATTATTGATTTACTGATTGATGGAAACATCTTTATATATTATGATGGTGCCCATCTCTATCATTTACCTGCAAATAACGTTACTATAGAATCTGATACAAAGACCTATATTAGCAAGTATGTATATGATGGTCATATAGACTACACCCCTTATGAAATAATACATATTAAGGAAAACTCATTCAAATCAATATACAGGGGTGTACCTAGATTGAAACCAGCTTATAGAACTATGTATTTAATGGATAGTATGAGAAAGTTTCAAGATAACTTCTTCAAAAATGGAGCAGTTCCAGGATTAGTACTAAAAAGTCCTAATACTCTTTCTGACAGAATTAAAGAAAGAATGTTACAGGCTTGGGCTACTAGATATAATCCTAAAAATGGAGGAAAAAGACCTCTTATATTAGATGGCGGTTTAGAAGTAGATAGTTTAACTAAAGTAAACTTTAAAGAACTAGACTTTCAACCTTCAATCGCTGCTAATGAAAAAATAATTTTAGAAGCAATGGGTGTACCACCAATTTTATTAGATGGTGGAAACAATGCAAACATTAGACCTAACCATAGATTGTATTACTTAGAAACTATACTACCTATTGTTAGAAAAATTGGTTATGCTTGTGAAAGGTTCTTTGGGTTTAAACTTGTTGAAGATGTACATGGAGTTCCAGCACTACAACCAGAACTTAGAGACCAAGCAGCATACTATGCTACTTTAGTAAACACAGGTATTATGACACCTAACGAGGTCAGAGACGCAATGAACATGGAACCAATTGATGGACATGATGAATTGAGAGTACCAGCAAATATAGCAGGTAGCGCAACTAACCCAGAGGAAGGTGGTAGACCACCTGAAGAAACAGAGGAAGAAAACAATGAATAGACCACAAGTACTAAAAGTATTAATGGAATACTTTGATAAGAAAGGAAAGGTTCTTTCTATTGATGAGTATAAAGCAGCAGATGACGCTCCAATGCGTTTTATGGTTGCAAAAAGAGCTTTTGGCTCATGGGCAAGAATGATACAAATGGTTGAAGCAAAAAAGGCAACAGTAGTTGTTGAAGCTCCAAAGCCAGCCCCTAAACCAAAGGCCAAGCCAGCTCTTAAAAAAGCTGTGAAGAAAGGTAAGTAGTTATGTCAGATAAAATTTTTCATTGGTCATCAACATTTAAAACATTAGGCGAAGATGATGATGGAAGTGTGAATATCAAAGGATATGCTAGCACTAACGCATCAGATAGAGCGGGTGATTGTATTGACCATGACGCATGGACTAAAAATGGTGGATTGGAAAACTTTAAAGGTAATCCAATAATTCTTTTTAACCATGACTATAACAGACCAATAGGTCGTGCTACTTCATTAGAAGTAAACGACAAAGGCCTCGAACTTGGAGCTAGAATCTCTAAGTCTGCAGGCGATGTAAAAGATCTTATAAAAGATGGCGTACTTGGAGCATTTTCCGTGGGTTTCCGAGTCAAGGACGCAGATTATCTAAAGGAAACCGACGGATATAAAATAAAGGACGCTGAGCTATTCGAAGTGTCTGTTGTAAGTGTACCTTGCAACCAGACAGCAATGTTTTCGATTGCGAAATCATTCGATTCTCAATCAGAATACGATGAATGGAAAGCTGAATTTACAAATGACGTAAAACAGGCTCATGAGATGGAAGCAGTAAAAACTGACGAAATTGATGCGCCACAAGCCGTGGGTAAAACCACTCAACAGGAGAGACATATGTCTACAGAAAAAACTACTCCAAATGCTGAGTTAGACTTAAAAGCGTTCGCGGAAGAGGTGGCAAAATCAACTGCTGCTAAAATCGCAATGCAACAAGCAGAACAAAAAGCAAAAGAGTTAAGCGAAGCCGAAGAGAAAGCTACTGCAGAAAGTGCAGAACTAGCTAAAAAAGAAGCTGAGCAAGAAAAAGTTAAAACAATAGTAACTGCTGGTCTTACAGGAGCTGAACAGCTCGTAAATGACGTTGAAAAACGCGTTTCTGAAAGACAAGGAGACTTAGAATCTGTTGTTAATGAACTTAAAACTGAACTATCCGACAAGAAAGATGAGATTAACGCTATGCGTGAATCCAAAAGACATTTTGGCGATAGACAAAACAACGACTGGCAGAAAGCCTTCCAAAGCGACATTGATGACGCTTGGGTTATGGGTCTTGCTACTGGTAAAGGCTGGAATACTAAGCTTGCAAATGAAACTATGGAAAAAGTTAATGCCCATTCAGGTGTTGGCGTTTCATCAGCTGATTTTGAACAAACAGTATCAACAAACATTGAAAGAGATATTCAATTAGAGTTAGTATTGGCTCCTCTATTTAGAGAAATCCCAATGCAATCAGCAACTCAAATCATTCCTATCATGCCTGATGCTGGATATGCAGAATTTACTTCTAACCAAGTAGCTTCTGGGTCTTCACCACATGGTAACTTAGAGGAAAGAGGCGACACTTATGACGGAACATATAGTGGTGTTGATTTAACAGAAAGAACTCTTTCAACCAAAAAACTTATTTCACAATCTTACTTAGGTAATGAAACTGAAGAAGACGCAATTCTACCGATACTTCCTTTAATTAGAGAGTCTATCGTTAGATCACATGCAAGAGGTATTGAGAATGCTATCTTAGTAGGTGACCATGCTGATGGTGTATATGGTACATCACAAGCAGCTTTTGACGGCTTAATCGCTTTAGCGGTTGCAGCTAACTCAAGTGGTTCTCACGTATCTCAGTCAGCAACTGCATTCGCATCTGAATCTTTAACAGCAGCTACATTGTTAAATGCTAGAAAGAAAATGGGTAAATATGGTATTAACCCTAGAGATGTAATGTATATTGTTAACTCTACTGAGTACTTCAACTTGCTATCCGATGCTGAATTCCAAGATGTCAACCTAGTTGGCAACATGGCAACTAAGCTTAATGGTGAAATTGGTGAAGTCTTTGGTTCTAAAGTAATCGTTTGTGACGAGTTTAAAACTCCAGCAACTTCTAAGTTCTATGGTTGTGCAGTGTACACCAAGAACTATGTAATGCCTAGATTAAGAGGTGTTACTATTGAGTCCGACTACGAAGTAGCAAATCAAAGAAGAGTTCTAGTAGCTTCGCAAAGAATCGGGTTTACCGATATGATTGCGGGTGCAACTTCAGTTCACGCTTTACAATACAAAGCTAGTTAATAGCTTACTTATCTTGTGGGAGCTCGTCTCCCACAAGACTTTTTTATAATATTATGGCAGATTTAGTTACATTACAACAGTTCAAAGACTTTGCAGGATTGCAAGGCGTTCAAAATGACGCCCGTCTTAATACAGTTATTGATAATGTTAGCCAACTCGTAAAAACATATTGTGGTACTACTATAATAGATTACGCGTCAACTGATAAAACAGAATACTTTAATATAAGTGATAACCATGTTGATAGAATCATATTAGCAGAATCACCACTTATATCAGTATCACAAGTACAAGAAAGACAAGACCAAGCAGGTGCATATGTTACACTAATCACAGAAAACTCTGACAGTAGTGGTAAATATGAATACATCATAGACATGGATTCTGATAGTATTGTACGAACAACATCTACAGGAACTAAATCATTTCCTAGAGGAATGAAAGCTGTAAAGGTTGTATACAGAGCAGGATACACAAGTACTCCTGAAGATTTAAAACTTGCAATATTTGATTTAATCAAGTACTACATGAAAGATGAAAGAAAAGAAAGAATGTCGATAGCAGGAGCTTCAATAGAAAATCCAATATCAACAAGTCTAAGAAACAATATAGGATTTCCAGACCATATCAAGCGTGTACTTGATATGTATAAAATATATAGCTAATGACTATAAAAAAGACAAGAAGCACTAGAAAAGTTGGTAGAGATGTAGGTTTACAAAAAGCTATTGATACATTATTAAAATTCCCTAGAACTAGGGTTGGTATAATGAAAGATTTGATATATAAAAATTATAATATATCTACTAAAGGCTATAACGATTACTATGATACTTTGGATAAAGGAACAGCTAAAGCTGAAGAATTACATAAAATTTTAAACAAAGTATATACACCAGATAATAGTACTCCTTTTTATAAATACTCTTCTGAATTTAATAAATGGAATAATAAATATAAAGCAGGTATGCACCCTCATCATAAAGAATATAGTAATATTTCGTCACAGTTAAGATTATTATATGAAGGGTTATTGGATATTCAAGAAGACCCTGCATTAGAATTTGGACAGAAAGATGGAAAGAATGCTTTAGTATATGCTGGACAAATTTCAAATGAAAGAGGAGAATCTGTAGCATCATATAAAGCAGATTCAAAAGAAGGAAGAAAAACACAAACAGGAACAGTTAATAGAGAAGCACTAGCAGACTTAAAAGGAAGACTAAGCAATCTATTACCATCAGTAATAGAAGACTTTAGGCAAATGTATATTATATCATTAGCACTATCTAGAAAAACAGATATTGATGCAGATGTAGATACTATTAATAGTATAACTCAAGATTTTGTAGATAAACTTGACCAAGCTCAATATGATATTATAAAGAAAAATCATGTTAATGTAATGTCTGGTCAAGGCAAAATGGAACTAGAAATTACATCAGCAGAAATAAATAGTTTACTTGGAGAAAAAGAAGGAGATTTAGGTAGGTGGAGTCAAGACTTATTAAAAGCTGGTACTATTACAGATAGTGATTTTGCAAAAGCAACTAAAGGTATAGATTTTGGAAAAATAAAAGGTTCTAAACCTATAAAAGACGAAATAGAAAGACAAATTGCAGAAATAATTACAAAAGGAACAACATCTCCATCTAAGTCTCTTACAAAAAGAAAAGCAGCAGCAAATAAAAAGAAAGCAAGAAAAGCACCACGAATTAATAAACTAAATAGTAGGGCTACGACAAAAGCAAGAGGTGCAGCAACAGCAGCAGTAGAAAAAGGTAATAGAGAAAATGTAATGTCATTGAAAGCATTACAAGGAGCAATTAATAAAAGATTGCCCGCAGAAGTTAGAAGAAATATGGGTGGCGGAGGACTGATAAATAGGTCAGGAACATTTTCAAATAGTCCTCAACTTTTAACTATAAGACAAGCACCTACAGGTTTAACAGGTGATTATACTTATATGAAAACAGGAGGTGGAACACCTCCAAGAAGTGGACAAAGAGGGGTGTACGGAACTTTTGAAAATCACGGAAGATGGGGTGGAGATAGATATGACCCAAGAGATTTAATAAAAACAAGTATAAGAAACTTAGCTATGGAAATAGCACAAGAAAAATTCGTACAACTTAGGAGACAATAGTGGCATCAACGTATAGAACAGCAAGAAAAAGAATAGTTGATGCTTTAGTAGAAAAATTACAATTAATTGATGGGAATCACCCTTTTAATTCAAATGTATTTAATAATGCTCACTCAGGAATGGTATTTTTAGATGAAATACAGGAGTACCCAAAATTATGCGTGGTACCTGGCGATGAAACTAGAGAGTATCAACCTGGCGAGTTTAAGTGGAGATTCTTGACTTTAGACGTAAGAGTTTATGTCGAAGACCAAGAAGACCCGCAAGAGGTCTTAGCTCGATTAATGGAAGACATTGAAAGAGTGGTAGACGATAATGATGTTTTGATTTACGACGATACTGTAAGTCCAAACTTAACAACGACTTCCTTAACTTTACAGGCGTTAACAACAGATGAAGGAGTTTTAGCTCCTCTCGGAATTGGACAAATGACTGTATTGTGTAGGTATTAATAGAAATTACAAAAGCTGATAAACATCTAGCTACGTACTTTCAAAGTAAAAAAATAGGAGAAAGCAATGGCTTTAAATCTCTCGAGAAATACCAAAGTATTTGTAAGCTCTGTAAATGGAGTTGGTGCAACTGGGGGCGTAAAAACCTGTCATGTTAGTACACCAGGAACAGGATATGCTGTAGGTGATATCGTAACACTAGGAACAACTAGTGGTAGCGGTACAAACTTTAAGTGTATTGTAGCATCTATTACTGGAGGCGGTTCAACTGGCCCAGTAGGTAGTATTAATGTTCCAAATAACTTCAGAGGAGCAGCGTTCGCAGCATCGGAAACTGCTACTGAAACAGCAGTAGAAAACTATGCTGGTACTAATAACTCTGGAGCTTCTGGATTAGTTGTAACTGTCGATACTATCGCAGCAACAACAACAGCAGATGGCTCAAGAGCTGGTAGTGGAAAATTCAAAGGTAATGAAGTAGACGCAAACTGTTTTAGAATAGGTGTATTAGATGGATACAGCTTCTCACAAGGAAGTGATTCAACTGATGTTACTATATCAGAAGCAGGTGCAGCACCTAACAGAGGAAACAAAAGATTCAACGATTCTTTACCACCTGCAGAATGGTCATTCGGTACTTATGTACGACCATTTAAACATGGAGCAGCAAGCTTCAGAGCAGATGGAAGTTTTGACTGTGTCGAAAACATACTATGGGCTGCATTAGCAGGAACAGGACTACCAAATGCATCAGACACCGCAGGTGCTGCTGTAGAAATTAGTACTGGAGCTCAATTCGGTTCATTATGTAAATTTGACCAATCAGATGTTCATGAACTTATGAAACTTAATTTGTATTTCGCACTCGAAAATACAACGTACAGGTTAAACGACGCACAGGTTAACCAAGCTGAAATCGATTTTTCAATCGATGGAATAGCACAAATTACTTGGTCAGGAAACGCAACAACAATTGACCAAGTGGAAGAAGCAATAGAAGATCCTTCTAAATTTATAATTCAGGGAACTTCAGCAGCAACACCAACAAGTGGTAATACAGATACTCACACTGAGACTTTTAACTTTGTAGATACTACTGGTCCAAGTGACGCTGATTATTTAAGAAATAAACTTTCAAGTTTATACTTAGATGCAGATGCACAAGGTGGTGGCTCAGCTTCAAACGGTTTAGACAATAGAACTTATGATATTAACATCACTGGTGGGTCTATAACTGTAGCAAATAATGTTACATATGTAACACCAGAAACTATCGGTATAGTAGATAAACCAATTGGTTCATTTACAGGTGCTAGGGTAATTAGTGGTTCTTTAACCATGTACCTTGACACAAAATCCAATGGTTCAAACCAACTTTTAACTGACTTAGCTAACGCGACAGACTTAGTTACAAACGTATTTGACATGAGGTTATTTATGGGTGTAGCAGGAACTGTTGATACAGATAATGAAGGTATGGAGGCAGATGACTTTACAGCACCAGGTGTTGAATTTAATATGCCAAGATGCCATTTAACTGTACCAACTATTGAAGTAGCAGACCTTATCTCAACTTCAGTAGAGTTCGCAGCTCATGGTTCAGACCTCTTAACAGGTAATGAAATGGAAGTTAAATACTTAGGTGCAACAACTCATACTCAAAGCGGATACGAAGCTTCGGGTACTAGAGCAATGGACGCCTAGTAAAATGTCATATAGTTTTCTTCGTGAGAGTAAACTATACATAGTGTATGGCGGTAATAAGTATAGAATACATACGAGTACCGCCATATCTTTTTCTCAAACATTTGCGCAAGATTCGTACTCAGTAAAGACTTTGCACAATCAATCAAAAATGTTCGAGGGAGCAACAATCACAAAAGCAAATCCAGCGGATTTTAGTTTTAATGTTCCTTTAACAGTAGAGAAAGATGAAAGTCCTGTCGTAGACTTACTATCAGAATTAAATAGTAATCAACTAACATCATTTGACATGTATGTAGAAACAGGAAGTGCAGTCTTTAAATTAACGAATGCAGTTATTACAAGTGGAAGTTTTGATATAAACCCAAGAAATCAATTCACTTTACAACTGCAAGGAGAAGGAACAAAATTAGAACGAGTTGGAGATGAATCTTCTACTATTCCAGGCAATCTTGTCACGGAATCAGCAACAAGAACACCTCTATTAGTATATCCAGTAGTTTCTATAGATAGTTTAGATATGAATAATATTATATCTACAACTCTTACTATAGAAAATGAAATAGATTGGACTGCTTATAGTACTCTTCAAAAAAGCTTAAATGTTACTAATGCTAGTAATATTATGAGACCCTCTAATTATACGGTAAACAATCGAACTATTTCGGGAGCAGTTCGACAATACCAAACTGATAACAATATAACACAATTTGATGATTTTAGTACTACTAGTAATATTACTATAAAAGCAATACGAGTTGGAGATGCTGCAAATGCAACTCCATTTTTGCAACTAAATCTTAATCCAGCTACCTTTACAGCTAGAATGGAAACAGGAGAAACGTTTGCACAAAGTTATGATTTTAGAAATTTAGATAATAGTACTACTGTACCAAATATCATCACACAATATTCATAGGAGAATATAAAATATGGAACTAAAAAATCTATTGGTCGATATAAAGACCGCATGGGTTGAGTTTCCAGGACTCGACAATTTTGAAGTCGAACTAGCGAACTTATCCCGAAAAGAATTACTTAGCTTAAGAAAAAAGTGTACAAGTAATAAATTTAACAGAAAAACAAGAGCCTTTGAAGAGGTAATGGACGATGATAAATTCGTCAAAGAATTTTCACAAGCAACTGTAAAAGGTTGGAAAGGTTTGAAATTAAAATATCTAGAAGACCTTATACTGGTTAATCTAGAAGGTCAAGACCTAGAATCAGAAATGGCTTATACAGTAGATAATGCTTTGATTTTAGTAGAAAATTCAGGAGAATTTGATAACTGGCTCAATGAGGTAGTCTTTGACTTAGAAAACTTTCGTTCAAGACAGCAAAAAGATAATAAAGGACAAGCTAACGCTGTATCTGAGGAATGATGCAGTAGGCATGACTAAAGACCAATACTTACGTATGGTCGAACAAACGGGCGAAGAAATAGACTGGGAAAGATGCCCTCCAGAATTGGAAGATTTCCCAGACAGCGTTCATATTGCAATAAATATTTATCATTCTTTAGGAGATAATATTTATCCAGAAATAGGATTTATAGGAAAAGATTATACTCTACTAAATTTTTTGTACTTACAAAATGAACTAGAAACCGAACCAGAAAAAGATTGGATATTTGAGTTACTGTTGCACTTAGATGCACATAATGTAACCGAGTCTCAGCGTAAAATAAAAGCTGAGTATGATAAGATAAAGAAAAAGTAAATGGCACAAGATATTAAATTAACTATTACCCTTGACGGAGCGGGAAATCTTAAAAAGGTTTCTGATGGAGCTAAAAAAGTCAGTCAAAATACTGATAAAGCTTCAAAAAGTACCGAGAAATATAACAAAACTCAAAAAGATGCTTATACTCGTCAAAAACAAGGGGTAATACAGACTGCTAATACTACTAAAAACTTTTCAAAACTACAACAAGCAACAGACGGCGGCGGAGCAGGTGGACTTGTTAGAGCATACGCTCTTTTAGCTGCTAACGTTTTTGCTTTGACAGCTGCTTTTGGGGTACTATCAAGAGCATCTCAAGTAGATACTTTAATAGAATCTATGGAAATACTAAGTACTACAGGTGGTACTTATATTAAAAACTTATCAAAAGAGCTACAGGAAGCTTCTGGATTTGCGGTAGATTTAGCTCAATCTTTCAGACAGGTATCTCTTGCTTCTAGTGCTGGTCTAAGCACAAAAGAGATTGAAGGATTAACTCAAGTTGCAAAAGGAGCAGCTATTTCATTAGGAAGAAACTTACCCGATGCTATGGATAGAATATTCCGTGGTGCAATCAAACTCGAGCCAGAAATCCTAGACGAAATTGGACTATTTGTTCGTGTAGATGAAGCAGCACAAAAATACGCTAGAAACAACGGTAAAGTTGTTTCAGCACTAACACAAGTAGAAAGACGACAAGCATTTTTAAATGAGATACTAGAACAAGGGCAGCGTAAGTTTCAACAATACGCAGAAGAAATAAAACCCGATCCTTATGTAAGACTTGGAGCAGCTCTAGGAGATATTGCGCAAGGAGGGCTCACAGTAGTTAACTCTATGTTAGGCCCTTTACTTGGCTTTTTAGCAGAATCAAAAATATTATTACAAGCAGTATTCGGGGCATTAGTATTCGTACTATTAAAGAAAGCGGTTCCAGCTCTAGGAATTATGACAAAAAACACAGCTGAGTTAGCACAAGAAAGAGCTGAAGCAGCAAAAGAATACACAGACAGTCTCAGACATGGAACAAATAGAGCACTTAGCGAAGAAGAACAAAGATTAAAAGCTACAAGGAAAACTTTAAAACAACAACAACAAGATCAAAAAAGATTTGTGTCAAGAAGTTCACAACCAGGTGCAAGTACAACTGCACTTGATAAAGCAAAACTAGGAACAAAGAAAAGAGCAGAAAAAGTCCAAGAAAGAATAAATGTACTTGAAAAAGCACAAGCAAAAGCAAAAGGAAAAAATTTAAGTCTAATAAAACAAGAATTAGCATTTCTTAAAGATGAAGTAAAATTAGAAGAAAGACTAAAACAAATTGAAAATGAAAAAAGAAAAGGTATAAAACCAGGAACCCTTGCTGATAGAAGACAAAACAAATTAGACTCTCAAGCAAGAGTATCTGGAGCTGTTGCTGATATAGCAGGAACAATGGAAACTCAGGGAGTAAGAGAAGGCTTTGGCCAGATGACAGAAATATTTAAAGAGCAAGAAACTGTAAAAGGAAAATTAGTTGATAAATATAGTTTATCAGAAAAAGCTCTTATTGGTTTAAAAGGTGGTGTTTCAGCTACTGGTATTGCTTTTAATAACCTTATGATGAAATTGGGACCTATCATGATGATATTTACTCTTTTATCCCCAATATTAATAGCTATTGGTAAAGCTATGGGATTTGGAAGAAAAGAAACAAAAGCATTTTCAGAAGCTATAGAAAGACAGAATGATTTATTAGAAAATGCTTCTGAAAGATTTAAAACGCAAACTGATATAATTCACGAAAATAAATTATCTTACTTAGAAGTAACAAAAGCTCAGGTAGCTTTTAATAAATCATCAATGGAAATTGGAGAGTCTCTACTAAGTATTGAAGAAAAGTTTCAAGATGTATCAAGAACAGCAAACGCTTTTACAAATACAGGAGATTTTCTAAAAGGATTATTCACTCTTTCAGGAAGATATGACTCATTCTTTGCTAGTACGGCAGATAGAAACAAAGCAATTCAAGAAGGTACAAAAAAATTAATAGAAGGAGCAGCAAGAGAAGGAAGTGAGATTTTAACAAATTTATATTCTGATAGTATAAGCGGAGCTGATAAATACATTGAAGCGGTTCAAAAAGTACAAGGATTTGAACAACAGCAGGTTAAGAGTAGAAAACTACTAAAGGAAAGTTTCGAAGATAATAATAAAGGATATAGAGATACATCAGCTGTACTAAATGAATTAGAAGCTTCTTTAAGAAATAATGGTAAGCTAACAAACGCACAAAAAGAAACATATTTAACTCTTGATGTCAATGCACGAAGATTTATATCCGCAGTGCGAGACGAATTTGAAGCACAAACACTCGCTGATAAAATAAGAAAAAATTTAAACATAGACACACAAAAAGGACTAATATTAGCAGAAGAAGATATAAGAATTACACAAAAAAATGCAAAAGCATATGAGGTATTAGTATCAGCTATTACAGGTGCTCAAGAATCTGTTGGTAAATTTCAACAAACATTTATGCCAAAAACAAAAGTTGATGATATATTAAGTAGTTTTGATCAAATGTCAGCAGGGTTCCAAACTATTCTAGATGATGATGAGCTAGATAATACAAAGGTGGAAGAATTTTTCAAAAAGTTTGCAGATTCAGATAATGCATTTGGACAGTTATTTAATACTTTATTTACAGAAGTAGACGGTGTAATGACTCTAATAGATAAATCAGGAGATGCTGCAAAAACAGCATTTAAAGAGGCAGCAGAAGAACTAAGAGAGTACCAAGGACTAATAATTACATCAAAAGCAGAAATTGCCAGACTAACTTCTTTAGAAAAACGTTACCAAAAACTTACTAGAGGCGGCTTAGGTGTAAATACAAAAAGGCAACAAGCTATTACAGATATTGCAAAAGAAAATTTAAAAGTTCAAGAAGCAACTACTAATGTGTCTTTAATAAGTTTTGGAACAAAAAAAGAAGAACTAGCTACTTTAAGAAAGCTATTAGATGGTGAAAAAGATCAACTTAAAAGAGCAGAAATTATGCAGGGGTTTGGAATCTCTGCAAATGAATTTAGTCAAGCTCAAGCATTCTTTGACGAAGAAGAAATAAAAAGAAT
>Ga0209535_1000409_pt1 | contig 30053 bp, 17 predicted proteins | sample LinPmetageLP28_FD_184041 | JGI IMG/M metagenome (GOLD analysis project Ga0209535, IMG submission 184041) | Marine viral communities from the Pacific Ocean - LP-28 (SPAdes) (version 2) | ecosystem: Environmental > Aquatic > Marine > Oceanic | place: Pacific Ocean | collected 2009-08-22
TATTAGTTATGACAATACTATATACAGGGATGAATATTTATATTAAATTAAAAGATAGAAATAAAAAATGAAATACTTTGAGGAATCTGAATTTAACGGTTTTGAAATGATGGATGAAAGGCTTCTTTTGCTGTTAGACAATTTAAGAGAAGCATACGGTTATCCAATTAAATTAACATCAACTTATAGAAGTCCTGATCATCCAATAGAAGCTAAGAAATCTAAACCAGGCGAGCACGCTTATGGAGCTGCAGTCGATATTGCATGTGTAGGCGGTGAGGCAACTTTTAAATTGGTTAAAGCAGCTATTGAAGTAGGATTCACTCGTATAGGTATTTCGAGAAAAAGTAATTTTGTGCACGTTGGAATTGGTTATCCAGGGGCTCCTGAAACTACTATATGGACATACTAAAATAAATTAAATGAAATTAATTAGAAAAATTAGCGTAGGCCAAGATTATAAAAACGAGGCTATGCATTACTCGGTAGGCCAAGAGGTTTACGGTGGGCACACGATATGTGATATTATCGAAGAAGGAGGTTCTTATCAGATATATATTGAAAAGAAAGGATCGCAACTACCGTGGAAACATTTTAATAAAAATATGGCTGTGTCTATAGAATACAATTTAGATTATTAAATGAAGTCATTATACAATTATATTATATCAACAAATGACAGATACAATAATAAAACATCTGTTGAAGGTAAAGAGCTTATACTAAATACTGAAATAACAGAAAGAGATTACGAGTTTGTAAATCGGATTGGTACAGTAATAAGCACACCTATAAATATTAAAACTCCTATAAAGAAAGGTGATCAAGTTATAATACATCATAATGTATTTAGAAGATGGTATGATGTTAAAGGCAATGAAAGAAACTCAGGTAGTTATATAGATGAAGATATATACTCAGTATCGCCTGATCAGTTGTTCGCATATAACCAAAACGACACCTGGCATTGCGTAAATATGTATTGTTTTGTAAAACCTTTAGATAACGAAGACATATGGAGTACCGAGAGTGAACAAAAACTTTTAGGAGTGCTTACATATACTAACGACTATTTAAGCTCGTTGGGGTTGTCCTGTGGAGACATAGTAGGGTTTACGCCCGAATCGGAGTACGAATTTAACATAGATGATAAAAAATTATATAGAATTTTATCAACAGAAATAACTATCAACTATGGATATAAAAAAGAAACGCATACTTATTCTTGAAGCTGCTGAAAATTCAATTAATGAATTAATAAAGGTAATGAACAAGAAAATGGATCCAGAAGAATTAGATCCTGAAAAAGTAAAAGTATCAGCCTCGGCTTATAGGCTTGCAATGGAAGATGCTATCGCGCTTTTACAAAAAGTAGAAGAGATAAATGAAATAATGAACGAATCACCAAAGACTGCTAAAGATAGTTTTTATGGTGTAGAAAACAGAGCTAAATAATGTATAAACAAAATCTATATGCTATACACTCTGCACATTTGTCTACTAAAAATGTAAAAAAAAATAATAAGCTAAAAAATTATAAGTACGGTTATAATGATGATCTTGACTGCGTAGTAATAAGTAAAGACGGCACAATAGGTGAAATTTTTGAAGTACAAGGATTGCGTATTGCATTACCCGCAATACCAAAAGAAGTATATTCAAATAGCGAAAAACCTGAAGATCAAGTTTTTAAGCAAACCTTAAAACCAACTACTCTATCAAAAATTAAATCAATACATGATTTTCAATTATATCCAGATGATATTAAAGAAAAATACTACGAGTATATTAATTCAGAGTTTGATTATCGCAGTGATGGTTACTGGTTTATGTGTAACAGCACAGCAACCTATCTTACGGGAACACACTATATGTACCTTAACTGGACAAAAATTGATATTGGAGCACCCGAGTTCAGGCAATCAAACAAAATATTTTTTTACTTTTGGGAAGCCTGCAAAGCAGACTATAGATGTTACGGAATATGCTATCTCAAAAATAGACGGAGTGGCTTCTCCTTTATGGCTAGCTCAGAGGCAGTTAACCAAGCTACAATATCAAAAGATGCAAGATTTGGCGTATTATCAAAAAGTGGTGGGGATGCAAAAAAAATGTTTACCGATAAGATTGTACCTATCTCAATCAATTATCCGTTCTTTTTTAAGCCAATACAAGACGGAATGGAAAGACCCAAAACAGAACTTTCCTACAAAATACCATCTAAAAGACTTACAAGAAATTCGCTTAAAGCAACTGATCAAAACGAAGTACAGGTTGGGGAAGGATTGGACACTACAATTGACTGGAAAAACACAGGCGATAATTCCTATGACGGTGAAAAATTAAAATTACTAGTTCACGACGAATCCGGTAAATGGGAAAAGCCAGATAATATATTAAACAACTGGCGTGTTACTAAAACCTGTTTAAGGCTAGGTGCTAAAGTTGTTGGCAAATGTATGATGGGATCTACATCAAACGCTTTAGATAAAGGTGGTAATAACTTTAAAAAATTATATAATGATTCAAAAGTTGAAAACCGAAATCGCAATGGGCAGACTGCTAGTGGATTATACTCTTTGTTCATACCTATGGAGTGGAACTATGAAGGATTCATCAACAAATATGGATTTCCTGTATTCGATCATCCAGAAGAACCGGTTGAAGGAATTGATGGGGAGCTTATCAGGGATGGAGTTATCGATCATTGGGAGAATGAAGCAGATGGACTCAAAGGGAATAATGACGCTTTAAATGAGTTTTACAGGCAATTTCCAAGAAGTGAGAAGCATGCATTTAGAGATGAAATAGAAAAGTCTTTATTCAATCTAAATAAAATATACGAACAAATAGATTTCAACGAAGAAATGACAATGAAGGGCTATGTAACCCGTGGTTCATTTAGCTGGAAAAATGGCGTTAAAGATTCTACAGTAGAATTTTACCCAAACAAAACAGGTAGATTTAAATTGTCTTGGATACCGCCGGTTGAAATGCAAAACAATATAATAGTAAAAAGTGGTATTAAATATCCAGGCAATAAAGATTTAGGTGCCTTTGGTTGTGATAGCTATGATATTAGCGGAACAACTGATGGTAGCGGATCTAATGGTGCTCTTCATGGGCTTACTACATTTAGTATGCTTTCAGACGTACCGTCTAGTCAATTTTTTTTAGAATATGTTGCTAGACCACAAACCGCAGAAATATTTTTCGAGGATGTGCTTATGGCAATGATATTTTATGGTATGCCAATACTTGCAGAAAATAACAAACCTAGATTATTATATCATATCAAAAGAAGAGGCTATAGGGGGTTTTCAATGAACCGGCCCGATAAATCTCGCAGAAAGTTATCTATAACAGAAAAAGAATTAGGGGGTATACCTAATACCTCAGAGGATATAAGACAAGCTCATGCGGCTGCAATCGAAAGCTATATTGAAACTCATGTTGGGTTAACGGAAAATGGCGATTGTGGCAAAATGTACTTTCAAAGAACATTAGAGGACTGGGCCAAATTTGATATTAATAAAAGAACAAAGTTTGATGCGTCTATAAGTTCAGGTCTTGCTGTAATGGCATGCCAAAGACACTTATATGCGTCTAAAACAACTAGAGAAGTTAAGAAAATAGACTTTGGATTTTCAAAATATAATAACCAAGGTTCAAAAAGTCAAATAATACAATAAAAAATGGCAGAAGCTACAGGACAAGTTACCCAATTTCCCAGCCAATCGGTTGACGATGCTACAAAAGCTAGCATGGACTACGGAATGGAAGTGGCGCGTGGTATACAAAACGAATGGTTTAGAAAATCATCTGGCACAGGGAGGTTCGTGCAAAACCAACGAGAATTCCATAAACTAAGACTATACGCCAGAGGTGAGCAATCTGTTCAGAAATATAAAGATGAATTTTCTGTAAATGGAGATTTATCTTATCTTAACTTAGATTGGAAACCAGTACCAATTATACCTAAATTTGTGGATATAGTTGTTAATGGAATGCAAGATAGACTATTTACGGTAAAAGCTTTTGCCCAAGACCCTACCTCTGTTAAGGAAAGAACAGATTACGTAGAAGGCATTCAAAGAGATATGCTTGCTGATGAAATGCTTTCTGACATAGCTGAAAAGCTTGATGTGGATGTTAGAAATATTTCTAAAGATAAGCTGCCTTCTAGCAAAGAAGAGTTAGAATTAAATATGCAAATTGGATATAAGCAAAGTATTGAAATAGCAGAAGAACAAGCTATAGATAATGTATTCAAAAACAATGATTACCCAGAACTAAAAAAGAGAGTAGATTACGATCAAGCGGTGCTTGGAATTTCTGCTGCTAAGCATACTTTTAATAACACGGACGGAATTAAACTAGAGTACGTTGATCCATCAAATTTAGTATATTCTTACACAGAAGATCCTAATTTTCAAGACGTATATTATTTTGGAGAAATAAAACAAATAAAAACAAACGAACTTAAAAAACAATTTCCCGGCTTATCAGATGAAGACTTTTATGATACGGTAAAAAAATCAAGTAATTATAATAATTATGATTACGCAACCGTTGATAAAGACGATAGCTATGATTCTAATACACTAACTGTATTATATTTTAATTGGAAAACTTGGGAAAAAAGCGTATACAAAATAAAAGAAACATCTACAGGCGCTAAAAAAGCTATAAAAAAAGATGACAAATTTAATCCTCCAAAAGATCAAAGAGCAAGATTTGAAAAAGTAGCCCAAGCAAGAGAGACGATATATGAGGGTGTTATGGCTCTAGGAGCAAATAAGTTGCTTAAATGGGAAAAAGCAACAAATATGGTTCGCCCTGATTCTAATTCTAGCAAAGTAATGATGAATTATGTTGTTAGTGCGCCTAGAATGTACAAAGGTAAGATAGAAAGCCTTGTTAGCAGAATGGTGACCTACGCTGATTTAATTCAACTTACACATTTAAAGTTACAACAAGTAATACAAAGAATGACACCATCTGGTGTTTATTTAGACGCTGACGGCTTAGCTGAAATAGATTTAGGTAATGGAACAAGTTACAATCCGCAAGAGGCCTTAAATTTATACTTCCAGACTGGTTCTGTTATAGGTAGATCTATGACAGTTGATGGAGACATGAATCCTGGTAAGGTGCCAATACAAGAATTACCTGGCGGAGGTGGACAGCAATCAACTTTATTAATACAAGCGTATAATTATTACTTAAATATGATACGCGACGTAACCGGATTAAATGAGGCTAGGGACGGTTCGGATCCGGATCAATACGCTTTAGTAGGTGTTCAAAAACTAGCGGCAGCAAATTCCAACACAGCAACAAGACATATACTGCATAGTTCGCTTTACATTACAACAACGTTAGCTGAAGCAATATGTATTAGAATAAAAGATATACTTGAATTCCATCCCCAAAGAGATACTATGGTTTCAAGTATTGGAAGATTCAGTGTAGGTGCTTTAAAAGAATTACAAAATTTGCATTTGCACGAATTTGGTATATTTTTAGAGTTAGACCCTGATGCTGACGATAAGCAGTTGGTCGAACAAAATATACAGATGGCATTATCAAAAAATCAAATAAATTTAGAAGATGCTATTGATATTAGACAAATTAAAAACATTAAGCTAGCAAATCAATTATTAAAATATAGAAGAACTAAAAAAGAAGAAGTAGATCAAATAAAAGCCGAAAGAAATATTGCAGCCCAGTCTCAAGCTAATGCACAAGCTGCACAGGCGGCTGAGTTGGCTAAAGCACAAGCGGAAACAATTAAGGTTGAAGCCAAAATGAAATTAGCAGAAGCTCAATCTAATTTTGATGTTAAAAAGTTAGAAAGCGAAGCTATAACTAAAAAAGAACTCATGCAATTTGAGTTTGATTTAAACATGAAGTTAAAAGAGATGGAACTTGACGCTAAAAAAGAAATAGCGAATGGCAAAATGTCTTTGGCTGATATAACTGGTCCTCCAACCTCCGCTAAACCTCAAAAATCATTTGAGTCTAGTGGCAATGACGTTTTAGGTGGTATTGATCTTAGCAGGTTTGAACCTAGATAAAAAAATTATTAACTATTATATATTATTGAATTATGGCAGAATGGAAAATTAAAGGTGCTGCTGAAGACGTTGAACAGAAGTCAGCACAAGAACAAGAACAAGCTGTTTTAGATAAAGCGGTTGAAGAAGGAAAAATCAAACCCGAGGCCGCAGGCAAGGAAGTTGATGAAGTACCTAAGATTAATTTAGACGAATTAAACAAAGAAAAAGATGCCGTTCAAGAGCGAAAGGCAGAGGAGGTTCCTGTGGAAAATGCACCCGGAGATAGCAAAGAAGTAGAGCAAGAAGTACAAAAACAAACCGAAGCAGAAAAAACAGAAGAGAAAGAAGACTCACCGCTTGAGCTTATCAAAGACGAAGAAGAAGCGGTAAAAACAGAACAACCTAAGGTAGATGAAAGATCTGCACAAGTAAATGAACAACCAAAACCTACAGAACCAGAAGTTGTACTTCCTGAAAACGTAGACAAGCTTGTTAAGTTTATGGAAGAAACAGGTGGTAGTGTTGAAGACTTTGTTTTATTAAATAGAGATCTATCAAAATACAATGATGGAGATTTATTGCGAGAATATTATAAACAATCTAAACCTTGGGACACACAAGAAATTTCTGAATATATGGAAGATAATTTTTCATATAGTGAAGAAGAAGACGAACCAAGAGAAATACGCTCTAAGAAAAGAGCATTTAAAGAAGAGTTATTTAATGCTAAAAAGTTTTTGGAAGGAAACAAAGAGAAATATTATGCTGACCTCAAGTTGAAGAAGCAAACAGATATTCCTCAGGAGTACCAAGAAGCTTTAGAGTATTACAATACATATCAGCAGAACACTGAATCAAACAAACAACTTGCTGAAAGTTTTTTACAAAAAACAGACAATGTGTTTAGTCAAGATTTTAAAGGGTTTGATTTCCAAGTTGGAGACAATAAATACCGATATAAAGTCAATAATATTAATGACACAAAAACACAACAATCTGATATTAACAATTTTGTAAAAAAATTTTTAGGTGACGATGGTCAAATTAATGACGCTAAGGGTTATCATAAAGCATTGTTTACTGCAAGAAATGCAGATAAGCTAGCTGAACATTTTTATGAGCAAGGCCGTGCCGATGCTCTCCGCCAATCCGCTAAGGACGCTAAAAATATAAATATGGATCCAAGGCAAGAAGGTGTTATTAAAACAGCTTCAGGTCAAAAGTTTAAGGTTGTTTCTGGTGATTCTAGTTCTAAACTAAGAATGAAACTAAAACAATAACTTAAAAATTTATTACAATGGCTATTACAACTGGCATTGAACATTTAACCCCTTCGTCTACGAAAGGGTCATTATTCCAAGGTAATTATATTACCGATTTTGATTTTACAAAACAATTTCTACCTGATGTATACGAAAAAGAAGCTGAGATTTACGGAAACCGTTCTATCTCTTCTTTTCTACGTATGGTATCAGCTGAAATGCCTTCTACCTCTGATGAGATTAGATGGATTGAGCAAGGAAGACTACACACGCGTTACAACAACGTGCAGATTGGCGCTGCTAGTGGCACAGGAGAATCTGTATTTACAGTTACTTTTGCCGCAAAAGCCGATGCTACTGCATACGCTGCTGGAGACGCCCCCGTTGTTAGAGTGGGACAAACCATTATGGTACAAGGACTGACCTCAGCTGGCGCTGCTACAGGCCCTGTAGTTAAAGGTATTGTTACTGTTGCTGGAGCTGCTGCTTCTGGTGATACTGGGACTTTTACTGCTGTTGCTTATACAGCCGCTAACTGGACAGGTGTTACTGGTGCTGCTTCTTTTAACAAGGCAAATGTACTAGTATACGGATCTGAGTTTGCTAAGGGGACTGACGGAATGGTTGGTTCTTTAGATTCTGACTATAGTTCTTATACTAACAAACCGATTATCTTAAAAGATAACTACGCTATCAATGGGTCTGACACTGCTCAGATTGGCTGGATTGAAGTTACTTCTGAGAATGGTGCGTCTGGTTATTTATGGTATCTAAAGTCTGAGCACGAAACTAGACTAAGATTTGAAGACTACCTAGAAATGTCTATGGTAGAGTCTGTGAAGAAAACTGGTTCTGCTGGAACAGCTGCAGCCAATTTTTCTGGATCTGAAGGTTACTTTGCTGCTCTTGAAGCTAGAGGTAATGTATACGACGGACTGTCTACAGACCTAGCGTCTAACATGACTGGTTTTGATAATATCCTTAAGCAACTGGATAAGAACGGAGCTATTGAAGAAAACATGATCTACAGCAACAGAGCTTTATCTCTAGCTATTGATGATGCATTAGCTGCTAAAAATTCTTACGGATCAGGTGGTACTTCTTATGGAGTATTTAATAATTCTGAGGATATGGCACTAAATTTAGGATTTTCTGGATTCAGAAGAGGTTCTTATGACTTCTACAAAACTGATTGGAAATACCTAAATGATTTTGCTACAAGAGGTGGTTTCGGTGATGTTGAAGGAACTATTATTCCTGCAGGTACATCTACTGTATACGACCAAGATCTAGGCAAAAACATTAAGCGACCATTTTTACACGTGCGTTATCGCTCTTCTGAGACTGACGACAGAAAAATGAAAACTTGGATTACTGGATCAGTAGGAGGCGCATATACCTCTAGTTTGGATGAAATGAGAGTTAACTTCTTGTCTGAAAGATGTTTGATTACTCAAGGAGCCAACAACTTCTTCTTATTGAAGTAATTAGTTAATATAGCGACGGGGTGGTTACGGCCACCCTTTAGCTATTTATTTTATTAAATTATATTATGAAAAATTGGGAAATTAAAGATAGGACATATATTCTCAGAAATAATATGTCTCCATTAACTTACAAAATAAAAAGCACGGGCCTAATATGGTTCGATGAAGCAACCGGTGTAAATAGAGAAATACGATATGCAAATAATCAAAAGTCTTTATTTGTAGATGAGCAAGATGGCTTTGCACAATTAAAGCACATTGTTTTTCAAGATGGAGCCCTTGTGGTACCTAGAAATCAACCTTTGCTTCAACAATTATTATCATTATATCATCCAGACAGATTAAACTTATGGGAAGAACTTGACAATGTTAAAGAGGCTGTTGATGATATAGATGTTATAGAGTTAGAGTTAGAAGCATTAAAATTAGTGCAAGAACTTGATATTGAGCATCTTGAAGCTATACTAAGAACTGAAATTGGTTCTGATGTAACAAAAATGTCTTCTAAAGAAATAAAAAGAGATTGTTATTTGTTTGCTAAAGGTGATCCGGAACTATTTATTGAGGTAGCAAAAGACGAAGATATTAAACTTCGTAATTTAGCTAATCGATGTGTAGAGGCCGGTATTGTAAAATTAACAGATGATAATACAGTATTTAAATGGAGTACAAATGGAAAGAAAATTATGACTGTACCATTTGATGAACATCCATATGCAGCGTTTGCAAGATTCTTAAAAACAGATGAAGGAGTAGACGTTATGAAAGCTATTGAAAAGAAACTTTCATAAAACACTAGGTTATAGTTATTCGTTTAGCTATAACCATCTAATAAATTAAAAGCAAGAATGGTAACTATAGACAACGTTTACAAAACAGTATTAAACATACTAAATAAAGAGAATAGGGGTTATATAGTACCCAAAGAATTTAACTCTTTAGCAAACCAAGCTCAAAACGAAATTTTTGAAGGCTATTTTTCTTTTAGAAATTATGTTGTTTCTAATGATTCTGAATATTCAGATATAAGAAAAAACGTAGAAGAAAAAATAGCTTTATTTGAAAATGAAGAAACTGTTAGCGCAGCAACTTTTGCTAACGCGGCGGGAAATACAACTAGTAGTTATTATGCTTATCCTACAAATTTTTATAGGCTAGGGTCTGTATCAGCAAATGCTATACACGTTACAGAAGTTTCTAATCAAGATATAATGTATTTAAATAGAGCTCCGCTAACAAAGCCAACAATAAACAATCCTGTATATCTTAGGCATGAGGGGGGCATAGTTATTTATCCTACTACTGGAATAAGCTCTATTATTTTAAACTATATAAGAAAACCAATAGAGCCTAATTGGGTTGGTGGTACTGCTAGCGGACAAATTGTAGCAAACCCATCCGACAACCAATATAAAAATTTTGAGCTACACCCTTCTGAAGAATCAGAACTTGTTGTAAAAATATTAGCCTATGCTGGCGTAATAATAAGAGCAGCTGATATAACACAAGCGGCTAGCGCTAAAGAACAACAAATAATACAATCTGAACGATAATGGCAGAATCAAAAAAAATATATACTAGTCAACAGTATTATGCAAACTTTGAGGGTGATTCCGGGAATACTCCTGCTAACTTTCAAGGTTTAGGTTATTACAGTAGAGCTAGTTTAGAAGACATAATAAACAATTTTATTGTTGCATATATTGGAGAAGATAAAGCTTTGGCTAAAGTGCCTAGATACGAAGTAGATTTTTGGGCGCAAAGAGGAATGCAAGAGTTTAGTTATGATATATTACATAGTGAAAAAAGTGTAGAAATAGAATTAGGTGCAGCCTTACAATTTCCTTTACCGCAAGACTATGTTAATTATGTAAAAGTTTCTCATATAGGAGAAGACGGAAGAAAAAATGTATTATTACCCGTAAGAACAGTTGGAAATCCTACTGCTATTTTACAAGATGGTAATCATAATTTTTTATATGATAGCAATGGGGAAGTCCAAGTAGCCGCTAAATCTACAGCTATAACTAGATTTCAAGACCCTAACAACCCGGCTAATAGGTCACAATCTGCCCAAGATTATTATAATAATAATTATAACGACGATAACTTTTCTTATTTTAATAAAAGATATGGTAGTAATCCAGAAGACATGACTGGAGCTGGGGTGTTTTTTATAGATACAGTTAAAGGAATTATATTTTTTGATGGTACTTTTAGTGGCAGAGCAGACAATTTAGTTGTTTTAGACTATATTTCAGACGGGTTAGCAGACAACGGGGACTTATCTAAGGTATATGTTCCAAAACTTGCTGAGGATGCTTTATATGCTTACATGTTATATAATTTATCAAAGCTAAGACCCTCAAGTGCTCAGCTAGCACCTTTATATAGAAAAGAAGCTAGCTCTAAAATGAGAAATACAAAAATAAGACTTTCAAATTATAAATCCGAAGAAATGGCTCAAGTATTACGAGGCAAAGCTAAATGGATTAAACATTAAATAAAATTAAATGGCAGAAGGCAAAAGAACATTTCAGTCCGCTAAAATGGACAAAGATGTAGACGATAGATTATTACCCTCTGGTTCTTATAGAGATGCTTTAAATATTAGCGTTGATACTTCAGAAGACGCCAACGTTGGTGCGGCTGAAAATTTAAAAGGTAATGAATTAATTGCTAATCAAAATATATATGGGCTGTCTGCCGGTACTAACCCTAATGCTAAAGTAGTAGGATCATGTGCTCACCCAGAGGAAGAAAAAATATATTATTTCGTTACAGGTGATACAGCTGATGGAATATTTGAATATGATGCTATAAACAATACAGTAAGTACTGTAGTTATAGACAGCTCAAATCTTTCTGTAGCTAATAACACCGAATTAAATTTTTCAAGCGCGTCACCAAGCGCGTCTATAACACAAGACGGAACAATATTTGTTAATTCAGGTATTGGCGATCCTCAAGCAATAACAGCAAAATTTTCGCCAAATGCAACAGGCTCAGCTGCAAATAAAAACGTTTCTGTAAATGTTACAGTACCAAATGCTTATAAAAATGGTTCTGGAACAATAACAGGAAGTGTAACAGCCTCACAACCTACCATAACTGCTCCTGAAGTAACAACAGAAAACACAAGAGCTATAGCTACTACAACAGCAACTCTTGCAGGCTCATTAACTAATAATAGCGTTAGTGTAACAGCCCAGGGTTTTTACCATGGATCCAAAACAGATGGTGGGGTTTTAACAATATCTGAACTAAAAAACGGTGGTACAGGAATAACTCGTGCTACAGTTACCAGCTCGTCAATAAAGAACAATTTTACAGCAGATATAACAGGGCTTGTTGCAAACAAACAAATTAGTTATGCTGCATTTGCTACAAATTCTATAGGTACAACTGATGGAACTGTTAAAAGCTTTACAACATCAAATACTTCTTTTGCTATAACAAGTTTAGGTTTTGTAAATACAACAACAGTCAATACAAGCGGTACAGAAAGTTTTACTGTTTCAGGAACAGCCGGAGCTACATATACATTAGCGGGTACAGTTGGAGCAACAGCACCTACTGGCACACATACTATAGATGGGTCTGGTTCTGCAACACATACTATAACAATAGGCGCACAAAGTTCCGGGGATGCTATAAGAAATCCTAAAGTTACTGTAACCCCCGCTGGAACTACAGCATTTTTACCAACAAGTTTACAAGCTTTTGACACTATACAGCAAGCTGCTGGATCAGCACAAACATATAATTTACTAATTGGCGTTAATGGTGGCGGTGGACCAACAATCCCCAATGCTACACTTAAATCAACTGCTTCTGCAACAGGAGCTGCTTATACAGGGATGAATGTCAACCTACCGGCGGGGTCGTCAGGTACGGAAGAATTTTTTATATTTCCAGATGCAGGTTATCAATTTGCAGATACAAGTACTGTTACTGTAAATGACGGATTTAGTAATACTTTATTCTTAGGAGCTCCTACTATAACAAGAGCTGTTAATAGCAGTGGGCATTCTTATATTAGCGTATTATTTACATACTCCAGTACACCTTCAAATAATCTTTCATATGCTTTAAATATTTCAGCTACGGCTGCAGTTGTTAGCACAACATGGTCACAAGGAATTTGGACTTCAACAGCAAATCCATCTCTTAGTAGATCGCCCATATCTGATACTTCTATATCATTTACGGGTACAGGAACAAAAACAACATCAGACACCGTAACAGCGTCTGGTGGGCAATTTTTTGCAGGTATTAATTCAACAAATAAAGACTCTACTTACGGGAGTAATATAATAACTGTTACTACATCCGGAATTCCTTCAGCTGCAAATGGTGCTGCAACTATAAATTTTTCAATAGCAATACCAGCAGATCAAAGAGCAAATATAACTTATGCCCAAAGGCCCGTTACTATAGATTGGCAAGGTGGCACCTCAGTTAATCCAGTAGGAATTCACTATTTATTCGCTGCTGGGGGCGGGAGTGGAAGTTTTGGTGGTGGTGGAGCCGGAGGCTTATTGACCTCTTTTGGAACAACACAAGTTGGAGGCCAAGCTTTGCCAAGTACAATTGATTTAGACACAACTTCAGGTATATCTTACAATATAACTGTTGGGGCAGCTACTCAAAACACTACATTAGTACGAGTTGATAGCAACTATTCTACTCAAACAAATATATTAAACACTATTGCCGGGGGCAATGGAGGATTTGTAAATGTAAGCAGCGGAAGTGGAGCTGTTGCTGGAGGTGGAGGAAGCGGAGGCTCTGGTGGTGGAGCCGCAGCTGATGGTAATGCTAATAATTTTAGCCAATTTTCTGCTGGCGGCGGGTCAGGAACGGCCGGTCAAGGCTTTCAAGGCGGAAGCATAAGCGCTTACCGGGGCTTACATGGTGCCGGAGGTGGAGGTGCGACAAGTGCCGGCTCAGGTTTATCTACTAGCAGCCAAAATCATCAAGATACTTTTTATGCTGCAGGTGGTGCAGGCTTATCTAGCAATATAACAGGAACATCTCTTTATTATTCTCAGGGTGGAAGTGGTTCTACCAATGCTACCCAGCAAACAACAAGAGTAAACTCAGGGGATGCAGGGCAAGCCGGTGTTGCTATTTTAAGAATGGCAACCGCAACATACGGTGGAGCAACTATTACAGGAACTTATGCTACAAATACAGTAGGAAGCGATACTGTAATTGTATGGACTGGCAACGGAACAATATCGTTTTCATAAAAAACAAATATGGCAAGTAATATATTAAATTTTAGTCCTGATAGAATGATTACAGGTATTAATGTAATCGACGGGATGTTATTTTACACCGACAACGAAAATGAACCTAAAAAAATTAATATTGAAAAATTTAAAGGTAATTTTGAGGGTGTTGAGGTAGACCATTCTTCAGGAACTACGCATATTTATGGTAGACAAATGAGAGAGGGTGATATAACAGTCGTTAAAGATCACCCTATTGCTCCTATGACTACACAAAAATTTGACGAGCCTTTTGGCACCGGAGCCAACGATTTAACTCTTGCAAGTGTAAGCGAAGGCAAAAATACCGGTGTAGATAAAGAAGGTAATGAAATAATAACCCCAAGCGAAGGCAACGCTGACATCAATATTGATTCGCATAGTACTTCAAATACATCTTTTACAGGAAGATTGTTACTAAACGAGGGACAACTTGTAGAAGGGGGTTTTATTTGGTCAGCCACAGAAAAAACTTTAGAGGGTTTAGTAAATGGTAAAGGTTCTTCCTCAACTGAAATAATTAGCAAAAATATAAATTTAGGAAGTGGAGTTGCAATTATACAAGAAACAATTCAATCTACGAGCTCTTCAAGTAGTGGTTATAATGCTGCATTAGCAACTGGAGAAATTTATGTTGTTTCTTTTGGAAAGAAAAAAGGAAATTCTACAAGATTTTACAGTGATATTGCACAAAGTAAAATACTTAACAGTACAGCATCAGGATCAGCTCCTTCTGGCTTAATACCTACAGAGCCTCAAATAATAGGGGACATAGTAAGGATTGAATCAGGTTTAGGCGTCGACGGAGATGTTGAAATATTAAACTCTGGTTTATATGTGTCTAAGGGTAAAATAAATGATAATGAAACTGCTCCTACTGTACAAGAGTTAATTGATAACGGAAATGTTATTCCAAGTGTATTTGATCCAAAAACAAAAAAATTAACAGCTACATTTCAAGCTATACCTAATTTAATATATTATTATACACCTTTTGTTACTAATAAAAACGGCACTGCTCATGGTAATGATCTTGCCGCAAGTGGCACTGTAACAACTAAAATACAAAATAGAACTAAAAAAGTTGCACCTGTATTTGCAGGCAATGTTACTGAGCATACAAATACTTCTGCGGTGCTCATTGGAACATCTAATGGTAATGATTATTTAAAACCATTTAAATATGAAGAAATTACAGAACTTGGGTTTTATTTTAGTACAAACGAATATACAAAAGAAGATATACTTTTAAAATCTTTTACAAATAACGTTTCAGCTGATGGTAAAACATTTAAAGTAGCAGTTACAACCGATTATAATAAGGGGGGCCAATTTAGCTTAAATACAGCAAGTTATTTAACTTTATTAAGTGGTGAAGAATTATGCTATTTTGCTTATAACATTTCAGGCGGAATACAGAATACTAGTAGTAAAAAAACTTTTAAACTTCCAGAATATTCTAAAGATCCTATATTCCAAGTAACTAAATCTGATTGGGAGTTTGAAACACCTTATGCCCTTTCTAGCTCAGGTACTAGAAATATAGATGTTGATTTTACACTTGATATATTAAGCAAGCCAAACGCAAATGCTACATCAATAACTGACTGTGGGTTTATAATATCAAAACCTATTACTAAAGAAGAAATTGAAAAATCAAAAGATGGAGTATGGGTTACTGTTGCAGATATAGTAAATCCAAATAATACTTTTACAATAACAATACCAAAAAGTGATCTTACATTTACGTCTAATAATGGTGATTCAGATATAGGAAGATACGTAAATACTAATCCTATAATTATACCTTCTATAACCGATGAAGAATATAATAATTTAATATCTGCAGATATAAAAATATCTACACCTAATTTTAGAGTAGTAGGTTATATGATAGGTAGTGACGGAGTAACTAGGTATACTAAACCTTTTGGAGACCCTAAAATTAATAACGTAAATTCTTCTACTAGATCTGAATTTGAAAAAACAACTATAGGCCCTCCGCAAATTATTTTTGAAGACGATAATAAAAATTTTATAACCGTTAGAGAAGATGATAGGTTTACAGTTACAGCTAAAGTCCATAAAGACGGAAAAAGAATTTCTGAGGTGGGTGCTTACATTTCTACAACGCCTCCACCTGATGTAATAATTACTCCTCCTGGCAGAAGTCCTGGGTTAGACACTTGGGTAACAACTGCTGGTACGGTAAAATATTTAGCAACACAATCAGTATCTACTATAAATAATCATATAAATCAAAATGTAAACGAATACTTAGATGTTGTTATTCCGTGTGGGCCAACTTTAAATCCTGGAACACCTTATTATGTTTGTGTTTATACTTTACCAGAAACAACATCTGCAACTGCATCAAATAGCACTGTTATAAATGGGAGTGAACCTCTAACAAATTTATTAAATGATAAAAAATGGGCCGGCCCCAAAACAGTAATAACGCCGCCTAATATATCAGCTGTTGATGTTATTCCTGAAATAACCATAATAGATGATGGGAGTATTGAAGATAATTTAACAAAAACAAGTGTTGTTATAAAGTGCAAAGCTATTAAGAAAAGCCCTAATTACTCCATAAAAGAAATAGGTGTTTATTTAAAACCAGCTTCAGAATTTTCTAACTCATTTTCTGATCAGTCAGGAAACGCGGCTACAATGGCTAGCGCAACAAATAGAATTGAAAAAAAATTAGTTTTAAAAAATGTTGACGAGCAAGGTAAAAATGAAGAAATTAATTTTGTAGCAGAAGTAACAGGTATAACCACTGTAGAATACTATGCTTCTACTTTTGTTACCACTAATACAAATGGTAATATACAAACCTTTATATCTCCTTATGTTTCTATAAATAATACTCCAAAAGCTGCGCTGGTACCAACGCCTATGGCAGGAAGTTTTCATATAAATGCCCCTACGAGTGGGTTAATAAACAGCATGTTAGGAGCCAAACTTAGCTGGGCAAATTTTAATTTAAGACCAGAAATAATTAACTATGGCTTTTATTTTTTAGAAAATCAATCATTAGGTTTGCCTGCTGGTGCGGCGGAATTTATGGCAGAATATAATTCACCTTCTTCAGGAACTACAAAATATAACGTAACTATTTCTGAAAGTCCTGTGTTTTTAAATCAATACGATAGAACTACTGAGTGGAGTGAAGCTTTACCTTTTAATATAGATTTTCCTACAAGCAATGCTGAAAAGTTTTACTATGTAGTTGCTTTTTATAAAACCGTAGATAACTTTTTTGGAATATCTCCAGTTGAGCGTTTATATATTGCAGACCCTGTTAAAAATCTTAATAACGGAACATTTACTATTTTCAACGCTTTTCCTCAACATATCACATGGTGGAATGACCAATTATACCAATTAGGAAATACTCAAAATATTGACAAAAATTTTGATTATGTTGACGTTCAAATTAATAATCAATTTATTGGAGATTGGGATTGGTTTTTTGGCACATCGGAGGGTGGCGCGGCAACATGGCCAGCCGCTATAATAAGAAATAATAACACGTTAAGAGTCTATAAGCCCCCAACAGGTACACCAACGGGCACAAGGGACTATCAAGGTCTAATATTTATAAAGCCAAAAAATTCTACGGGATCAGTCTCGAATAGATATGGAACCCAAACCGATAATCTTTTTACAGCAGGTGCCGTAACTGATTTTCCCTTAATCCGGCTAGAATACATCTAAAAATAACAAATGGCAGAAAAAGTAAAACCTTTTGAAAAAATATTTCCCTATATAAGCTATAGGTGGAAGTATGATGATGGTGAATATTCGCCTTATGCCCCTTTTACGGAGGTACAGTTTATTTCTAAACCTATAGAATCAACAAACGATAGATACGAGAAAGGTTTTAATGTATTTATGGTTAATGATATAGAAAACATTGTACTTAATAATATACCAAAAGGTAGAGAAGATGTTGTTGCTGTAGATATATTATATACAGAATCAATATCTTCTACGGTGTATATATTAAAAACTATAGAAATTGATCCCGCTGACAGAGGCAACGGTTTTTTAAATGGCATTATAATATCTAAAAGATCTTTTGGTATAGCCTTACCTAATTCTGAATTAACGAGGCAGTTTGATGCTGTACCTTTAAAAGCTAAATCACAAGAATTTACCGCTAATAGATTAATATATGGCAACTATGTTACTAAATTTAATCAAGGTAAAAATGATCTAGGTGGCGAAGGCTTAAAAATAAAAATTAACACTGTAGGTGTTGTTGACCCTGTTTCTGGCCCTTCTGTAAAAACAAATAGGACTTATGATGTAGGTGTTGTTTATATGGATAAGTATGGTAGGCAAGGTGGTCTTTTATCACAAAAAGTAGGTAATAATTCTGATAGTTCTTCTTTAATTAAAACAGATTTTACTTATAATTCTAGAGTAAAGTTAACAGCTAAAATAAACAGTGATGTACCAACTTGGGCAGAAAGCTATAAATATTATATAAAAGATGTTTCTACAGAGTTTTATAATATGACAGCTTTTAACAGCTACTTAGACGGAGATCCTGGAGATACAGAAGCAGCTAATATTTATTTACAGTTTGATTCTAAAGATAGAAATAAAATAACAGAGGATTCTTTTTTAATACCAAAAAGAAATGGTTTTGCATCTAGTTCTACTACAGCGGGCACCGCTATGACAGAGCTTTCAAGAATACCTGTTTTAGATATTGAAAATGAAGCACCTGATATTGTTAAATCTCAAATTATAGAAAGAAAAGCTATTAAGCGCTTTACAATGACTGACGAAAATACTATAGCTGTAACAGGTTATAATACTAGCGCTACTCAAATTCCTGCTAATTCTAATACAGCAAATAATCAAACTTTTTATATAAAAGATCAAGGCGGTGTAACTTTTGATACACAAAATGTAGTAGCTCAGTTTAATAGGTATATAACAGAACAAGAAGGTACAACTACATTTGACTCTAAAGAAAGTCCATATACTACAGCACAAACTATTGATTTTACAGGCTTTAACGAAAGATTAGCTATTCAATTTGCCCAAGAAAACGGAATTAAAACAAAAAAAGTTTTAATTGATGAAGTTGAGTTTAAAACTGCTGGGGATGTAGAACAAAGAAATGTTTTTAAAATAACAATATCTAATCAATTAAATGATAACGACGAAATAATTGCAACTAAAGGTTTAGATGTTGCCCCAAGCGGCAACTGGAATCTTGAAACAGAAGTTGACGTAAAGTTTTTTAAATTAGGATTATCTGAATCTGGCCAAAAAAAATTAAAGGGTTCTTTCTTTGTTAAAGTGCCTAGAAAAACAGGCATTACTTCACTAGTAAATTTACCTGTTGGCCAAACAAAATTAGACGAAGAAGGCGAACTTGAATCTTTAAAATATTTTGATTTTGAAACAGAGCCAGGCGATGATTCTAATTTAGATTTATATTGGGAAGCATCAAGTATGTTTCCTTTATCTGATCACGGGTTAGAAAACATAATTGATTGGTCTAATTGTATTGCTACAGTTGGAGGCACTAATAGTAAAATATATTTAGAATCAACAAATATACAAGACAAATTTAATTCAACCTCTTTGGTTAAAGGAGTTAGAGTGAATACTCCAGAAACAAACTATGCAGAAGAACATCGTAAGTACGGGTTGATATTTTCTGGCTTATATAATTCTAGAACAGGTATTAATGAGCTAAACAAATTTAATTTAGCTGACGGAATAACAAAAGAATTAGAGCCAAATTATGGAGGCATTCAAAAACTGCATGCTCTTGATACTAATTTAATAGCATTTTGTGAAGATAAAATATTTAAGATATTAGCAGACAAAGATGCTTTATTTAATGCTGACGATGGGGTAAATGTAACCGCAACTAATCTTGTTTTAGGACAAGCAATGTCATTCCAAGGTAATTATGGAATAAGTAATAACCCTGAGTCTTTTGCCTCTTTTGGTAATAATATTTATTTTACAGACGCAAAGCGGGGGCTTGCTATGAAACTTACGCCTGCTAATGGGCAGTTATTTCCTATAAGCTCTTTAGGGCTTTCAAACTTTTTTAGAGATAGAATTAGCACAGCAACGAAGCTCATAGGGGCTTACGACGGAGCTAAAAAGATCTATGCAATATCATTGCAAGGTTATGACCCTAATGCGGTCTCTATTGGCTCTGAAACAGTATATGGAGAGAATGGAAACATAACGTTAGGATACAGCTTAAAAGCAAACGGCTGGGCAAGCAGATATTCGTACATTCCAGAGTCAGGCTTAACAATAAATAATAAATATTATACATTTAAAAACGGTCAAATTTATTTGCACAATTCAGACACTTCTGTTAGAAATAATTTCTACGGAATACAATACAAGTCTGAGGTTTGTATAATATTTAACGATAACCCAACTTACATTTCTGATTGGTTAACTATAAATTACGAAGGTTCTCCTGGCTGGGAAGCAACCGAAATAAAAGCAGACCAAGAAGAAAACATAATAAGCAATGTAAGAATTTTAGATAATATTTGGGCTTTGAAAGAAGGCAAATATAGAGGTGCAATAGCAGGAACTGTTCCTGTATTTATTGTGCAACCCGGTTCAACAGCAAATGCTGATGGATTTTATCCTCTTATACAGGATGGATCAAATACAGAACCTATTTCTGGTGTAAAAGGGTTTTTTAATAAAGTTAAAATGGAAAACTCTGACACTGAAAAACGCGAGCTATTTGCTATAAGCTCAGAATATTATATTAGTCAAACTTAATTAAATTTAATGCAATTACAAATAAGAAAATTAATTGAACAAGATTGGAACTTCCTGCCTTCGTGGTGGGAAGCATACAATCAGCCCGTACCACAAAGAGACTTTTTACCAGATAATGGTTTAGGAGGCTTTATGGTATGCAAAGAACATGATCCCATAGCGGCTATGTTTCTTTACACAACAAATTCAAAGACTGCAATTCCAGCTATAGTTATCTCAGACAAGTATTATAAAGATAATGATAGAAGTGACGCATTACAGTTATTGGTGAACTTTACAACAGATTTTGCAAAAGATATGGGGTACAAGTATTCATTTGCTTGGGCAAAGCCAGGCATATTATTAGAAAAATATAAAAAATCAGGATTCACGGTAGACGACACACCGAGTTACGAATTAATAATACAATACTAAACATGGGAAAAATACTAAAAGCAGCAGCTGAAGGCGGCCCAGCAGGAATGGCAATAGGCCAGATGGGTGGATTAATCACTGCGGCAGGATCATTAATTGGAGGGGGTAGAAGAAAAAGAGAAGAGCAACAAGCTCGCGCTGAGTTTGATGCGCAAAGACAAGCCTTAATGGATTATAGTTTTACTAACCCATTTGCGGGTTTAGAAAATGTTGCTGAGGATTTAACAGTAAATCAACAGGCTTCACAATTTCAAGCGCAACAAACAGACGCTGCTTTGGCCCAGTCTATGCAAGCTGCAATTGCTTCAGGCGGAGCTCCAGGTGGCGCTCAAGCTATTGCACAGGCTGCTCTAGTATCTAAACAGGGCATATCGGCTGATCTTGCAAGACAAGAGCAGGCTAACCAAATGGCTAGAGTAAACCAGGCTGCAAACCTTCAGCGGTTTGAAGCGCAGGGGGAAGAGGATCTGCAAACACAACAATATCAACAACAACAACAACTTACAAATTTAGCAAGCGGTAGATTAAACGCTGCTAAACAGGCTAGACAACAAGCATCAAACCAATTATTTGGTGGTCTTGGAATGGCAGTTGACGGCGGAGTTGCGGGATTTAATAAATAATTATGGGAAGAAAAATAGTAGGCGATCAGTTAAGATACGGAGATATTGAAGCTGCATATTCAGAACCAAATTATTTAGGCAGAGGTATTGGTCTTTTAGGCGCAACTATACATGGTTTAGTCAACGAGGACAAAGAAGAAGCAAAAGTTGAAGGTAAGCCACCTACTGATGCAGAGTTAGCCTCTAGGCAATCTATAATGAAAGAAAACTTAAAAGACGCTGATAGCTCTTTAAAGGCATTTCAAAATAGAAATATGTCTGGTGACGGGTATATGTTTCCGATCGACAATATTCAAATAGGAGATTTTACCCCTAAAGATTTATTTGGCAAAAATGAACAAAGCGGTCTAGATCCATCAGCGTATTTTGATTCTGGATTAATTCTTAAAGCAGCCGGGGCGCTTTTAGGCGCATCACCTCTTGGAAGATTAACTACAGGACAGCCAGGAACAAACACCGGCGGCCGAATGACAACCGGCCAAAGGCGCACAACAAGCAGAATGGCTCCTCAATCTTATATGACCGGAAGCAATATAAGGGTTGATGAAGAGCAAGAAATGCAATCTTTATCTTTTTTAGGTCAGGAGGGCGCAGCTTTTGCTGAAGGCTATAATGTTGGTATTAAAAAAAGAAACTATGCTAGGCGGGTTTGGGGACAACAACAACAAGATTTAGATGATGCTTTTGGGGATGTAAAAGTAACACCGTCTGGTAATACAGCATATGATTCTTCAATTGAACAGGTTTCTGAAGAAAAAGTAAATGAAATGGCTCAGCTTATGTCTCAAAGAGGCAAAATGAAGCCTTCAGAGTTTACAAAAAAATATAATGAATTAAAAAATTGGACTGAGCAAATGAACTTGGGTTCAAAATCTGTTATTGGATTAATTCAAGATTACGCAAAAAATAAAGATTTAGTTTCGGCCGGCACAAAACCTCAGGTAATGGACGTAATAGATACTCTTTATAAGGGGGGAGGCAACCTTACTGTAAAAAATATTAATGGGGTAACAACCCTTGTAGGTAAAGCAAATAGTGGCGCTGATGTTAGTATACCTATTTCCGATCTAGCCGGTTCAAATAAACTTAGGTATCTTAAAAAAGTAAATACAGAAAGTTTTTATAATAGCATATTAGGTGGGGATGGCAAAACAAAAGGCATACTTGATAATAAAACATGGATGACCAATGGGATGACAGCCCGACAAAAACTTATGGCTTATGATGGGGCTATTGGAACAGCTGTACAAAGTCAAGTAGAACAATTTTTAGATAACCCTGGCACAATCAGGGCTATTGCAGCAGAAAGACTAGGCATGCCATATGATGTTTTTGAAAATAAATTTAGAGGAGACATGGACAGCGCGAAAGATCTTGTTAGCAATTATTTGCAAGATCAAATTAAACAAAGATATGCTGCTAAAGCTGGTATTACATACCAAATTAAAAAAGATCCAGCTATGCCACCATCTGATACAGGTAGTTCTGTATCTCCTGAGCAGCAAAGACAAGATCTTTTAATGAATGAGGCAGCGAGAATAGTTGGAATAGCGAGAGAAGGCACACAAGGAGAAGATGGGCCAAGAGGGCCTAATTATAATTTATTGCTTGGCAGAAAAGAAGTTGGGCGTGTTGAGAAAGAAGGTAATAATTTAGTAATTTATGGAAAAAGAGCAGGAAGTAGTATGGCGGAAGATGAGTTAAAAACAATTCCATTACAAAATCCAAAACTGGCCGTAGAAATAATAGCTAATTTCTTATCTGAAGATAAAACTTATAATCCGCGTGGTGGAAGTTTTAACGCAACTGAATATATAAATAATTATAATCAAGGTAAATGAACGAATTAGAACAAATTGTACAGCAAATGCTTGGCGAAGGGCAGCCCAAAGAAAATATAGATGCTGTAATAGCCGAATACCAAAAATCAAATCCTGACTCTAATGTGGGAAAGACAGAGGCCGCTGCGGAAGAGACTGCAACTGTAGTGGCAGAAACACCCGCAGATACGGATTTGCAGTTGGAAAGTGGTTCTTTGGATTCACAAACCCCTAGTACTTTTGCACAATCTGAACTAGAAAACAAGCCTATAGTCTTTACTTCTTATGAAGAACAAAACAATATAAAAGAAGACGAGGTTCCTAGAGAAGATATATTTGATATTGTTAGAGAAACGCTAGGGGATGATTTAGAGAATATAGAACAAAATATTAATATGGCTTTTAATGGTGATCAATATATTCAAAAAGATTTTTTGCAAAAAGTTTTTACATTAAAAACCCCTGAAATAGAAGAAAAAAGGACAGAACTAACAGAAAAGTACAATTTATCTGAAGAAGACGAATTACAGAAAGCTAATGAAGAACTTTATTCTTTTCACAACGATCTAATAGAAACGGCGAAAGCTACGTCAAATAGTTACAAAAACTGGACTAATACTTACAGAGAAGCTTATAACGATGTAGTAAATGAAATTATACAAAGAAAAGAATTAAAAGCTGAAGAAGATCTTAAAGAAGCAAATGAAGCTGATGTTAAAATTCAAATAGATAACTTTTTTAGTAAGCTACGCCCTTTGCAAGCGGTTTTACCAGAAAGTATGCAAAGAGGTATTGCTAAGTTAGGTCCTACAATGGGCCAGGCATGGGAATCTGGTTTCCCTGTTAGAGGTGCTTTAAACCAATTTGACGAAGCTGTTACTTTTGCTAATAAAGCAAATTCTATTAAAAATGGTCGCTATACAACTAAAAAAGATGGTACAATTGACGTTGTAAATATTTCTGGAGGTATAAACAATTATAAGGACGTAGACGCAGCGGTAGATGACTTTAATTTAAAGTCACAAGAAAAATTAAAAAAAGGAGCTGAAAGATTTGTAGCTTCAGAAAAATATCAAAAAGAAATAGAAAAATTTGGGCCCTCCCCAACTGTTTTAGATGGAATAACCGGTTCTGAATTTGGAGAAATATTTGCTACACAAGGAGGGCAGATGGCTATAGCCGCTTTTACTCTTGGAACAGGAATATATGGACAAGAGGCAGGGCAAATTTTAATAGATGTTGTTTCGGAAAAAGCTAAAGAAAAATACCCTAATTATGAAGAAAAAACTCCTGAAGAAAAACAAAAAATAATATTAGAAATTGCTTCAAACGGTGAAATAGATTTTAGTCAAATTGAAAAATCCGGAGCAGCAATTGCAACGGCTGATTTTGCTCTTTCAGCTTTTGGTATTAGCAAAGCTGCCGCAAGGCCAATAGGCAGTCTATTTAGAAATATTTTACAAAAAAACTACAAAGGCTCATTAAAAGCTGCAAAAGGTGATTTAAAAAAAGTAGCAACTGCTACTTTATTTGAAATACCTACTGAAATGTCACAAGAGGGTATTGCAATGGTTGAAGTAGAAAGCCAATTAGGTAGAGATAAATATTTAGATGGCCGAAAAATATTTGATATTGAACAGCTAAAAGAAGCTGGCGCTCAAGCTTTAGTTGCTAGTGGTCCGCTAATTGGTACAGGTCGAGTTGCAAACAGAGGTATTAGACATATAAATAGAAAAGTAAAATTATTTGGGGCAGGAAAAATGTCTTTAGACGTAAAAGAATACGAAGACGCAATAAAAATACTTTATGAAAATGGCTCAATTAGCAAAACACAAAGAGATAATGAGCTAACTGCTTTATATGAAGCTGAAAACTTAGCTGAAAATGATAGACTAGTCAAAGATTTAGAGCCTGAGGCAAGATCAAAAATGTTTGATTTAGTTGTTGAACAAAAAATTCTTGAAAATAAAAATAAAGAAATAATTAATCCTTTATTTCAATCGGATTTAAGCACAGTTTACGGTAAAGGGCAAGTTGAAGAAAATAAAGAAAAAATTAAAAAACTTCAAAACGAAAGAAAAAAAATATTAGCTCTTCAAACTAGGCTTTTTATGGGAGATAGACTTAGACAATGGTTTAACTCTAATCCTGATAAAACAAATGGATTTCAATACCTAAGTTTTAATACTACAAAAGAAGCAAAAGAATATTTAGAGGCTAAAGGTATTGATATTACACAAGAAAATATAGCTGGTTTGTTAGATGGTAAAGTTTATGGTACAACAATACCAAAAATAAAGACTATAATTGATGTAAAAGAAACATTAGCAGATCCCAAAAATAATTTAGCCGTTGGAGCCAACGTAGTACACCATGAAGGTTTACATGCAATAGGACAAACATTATCTGACGAAAATTTTATTAAACTATCTAAAGAATTAGGATTAACTCTTCAGAAATCAAATGATGATATATTAAATGCTATTGGTATAGAATCACAAAGAAGAGTTGATAGCGATTATTCAGAATCTTCTCCAAGAGAGCAGGCGGAGGAATTTTTTGCTAGTGTATCCGATTATATGAGGGTTTACGAAATTAAGGAAGAAGATGTTCCTACGGCTTCAAGCTTTTCTAAGCTAGGTGCATTTTTTGCAAAAATACTTCAGGTAGAAGACTTAAATACTGATTTAACTGATTTAGAAAATGGAGCAGAGGTGCTTGCTTTTTTAAGAAAATATAATTCTTTTAATGGTACGCCACGCTTAAATTTACTAAGTATTACTCCTAAAAGAGCTACTGAAATAGCAGAAGAGGATAAAAAAGCTAAAAAAATCAGAATATTTGACTTTGATGATACATTAGCAAAAAGTAATTCACAAGTGCTATACACACTGCCCGATGGTACCACTGGTAAACTTAATGCAACTGAATATGCCAAAAGGAATCAAGAGCTAAAAGATAAGGGAGCTACGTTTGACTTTTCTGAATTTAGCAAAGTTATAGACGGTAAGAAAGGGCCTTTGTTTGAGGTAGCTCAAAAAATAAATGCCGCTAGAGGCAATGAAGATTTATTTGTTCTAACAGCTAGACCTGCAGACGCGGCTGGCCCAATACAAGAATTTTTAAAATTAGCTGGGCTAGATTTTAAGAAAGAAAACATTATTGGTTTAGGCGACGGAACCGCACAGGCTAAAGCTGATTGGGTGCAGGGGAAAGTTGACGAGGGATATAATGACTTTTATTTTGCAGATGATGCTATTAAAAATGTAAACGCTGTTAAAGATGTGCTTTCCGACGCTGATGTTAAAAGTAAAGTACAACAAGCAAAAGCCTCCAAAATAGTTGAAAACGTAAGGTTTGAGGATAATTCAATAAACGAGCGGTTTAAAGAGTTTACTTACGATGGCAAGAAAAACAATGCGCCTGAGTCGTTTCATGCAGAAGCCGCTTACCAGTACGAACCTTTAGCGCAGAAGGTTGTTAGTACATTAGCGAATAAAGGGCTTATCACTGGATCGCCAGAACAAAATAACCTTGTAATGAGGTATTTAGAAAATGAAACAAATAGACAAGAATTAGTTGAACAACTTGTTATTCCAGTTGGAGGGGATCAAGCTAGTTCTTTGTTAGGTTTAGCTAAATCATTTGATCCATCAAAAGGTTCATTTGGAGGCTATGCTAAAGGGTTCTTGGCTGCGCGAGCTATTAGACAGCTTGAAAATAAAATGAAAGGATCTTTTATAGGTTCGCAGGAAATAGATTCGCCTGAGTCAAAAGAAGTTGCAGCCGAAGATCAAAAAACAGAAACGGCTGATACTAGAAATGTATTTGAAAAATTTAATTTTAAACCTTCTTTAAAAAGTAAAGCAAACAGCTTAGTTGAGTTAGGCATATTGAATGTTGAAAACAAACTAAAGGGTCAAAGTCTTTCTAACGCTAAAAAAATTAGCGCGAGAACAAAAGGCTTGTCTAATGTTTATAAAAAAATAGCTCCTGACATTAAAAAAGTTATTGGTAAAGGTAAAGAGTTTGATAATTTTTTAAACTTAAACTGGGAAAACATAGGCAATGCTTATATAGATAATGTTGCTGTTTCTAAAGGGCGAGGTGGTGGAATTAGCCCTTTTTCTGAAGGATTTAGTAAAAAAGATGTTGTTGATTATTTTAAAGGTAACGATTTAATTATTGGTGAATTAAACAAAAACGATAAACCTTTAACAAAAGATCAAAAAACAAGAGCTGTTTCTACACGTAAAACAAGATCTTTACCCGAGGCTATATCTAGACAAATTTCTAACGAAAGTTTAAAAGATTATGTAAAAAATAACCCAGAAGTTAACGACCAATTTCAAAAAGATTATGGGTTTGTGTTGGCTTCTAAAGTTTTAAAAGATTTAAAAACTAAAAACCAAACAGCTTTTGATGATTTATCTAACGCTTTAAAACAAATAGATAACGACTATTTAAGCAATAATAGCTACGAATGGGACAAAGCCTTAAATAATTTAGGTATCGGAAGTATATTTGAACGAATATATGGTGAAACAAGAGGCAAAGTAAAATTTAATGACCTAGTAAAAGACTTTGAAAAAGAGTTTAGCTCAATGGAGAAAGTTGAGCCCACGTTTGTGTATAATGGTAAACCGTATACTTTAGCAGGGTTTATTACAGATAAAATTTTGTCTGAAATAGAAAATGATAGTTACGCTTTGCAGGTAGAAGCTATTACTGGTAGAAAACTAAACTTAGATTGGGGTGATCCAGCTTTTATTTCTCAAGTTCAAGAGTCTTACGCAAAAGTAGGCGCTGTTATGGGTAGAGGATGGATGGATAGGTTTTTATCAAAAGGATTAAAAGCTCCATCTAAAATTGGTAATGGAACCTTAACAGTTGATGAAAACTTTAACTTAGTTTTTTCTGATAAAGCAAAAGGGACTAATAGATTTGGCGTTTTCCAAAACAAAGACCATTATAATGCTTGGGCGGAGTCGCAAAACTTTCCAAACATACCAATAAACGCGCGTCCATTTAGAACTGCCTCTGCAAAACCGTACAAAGATCAAAAAGGAAAATTTGCTTGGTCTAAAGAAGATAGAACAGAAGAAGGTATTAAAGCTATACAGCTATCAGGTATTTCAGATAACAAAGCATTTATTGATTTTATTGATACGATAAAAAAAGAGGGAATTGGTATTGACGAAACAGTCGGTATGTTAATGTCAATGAACGCCAACCCTCTTGGTTTAACAAGAAGATCAGCAATATTAGATTTTATGCCTACAAAAGAATTTGAAGGACAATATCTTTTAGAGCACATGACACCCGCTTTAGTTATTAACTTAGCTGCGTTAGATTACATTCATAACAAAAAAACAGATCCGTCTAACTTTAAAAAATTAATGCAAACTTATAGAACGGCTCAAATACCTAAAAAGTATGACAATATTGTAAATGAGTATTACAAGTCTCATATGCCGTTTTATTTTAAACCAGGTGATGTTTCTATTATTAGATATTATAATCCAGAGATAGGAGAAAGATTTGATTTAAAACTTAAAACATTATCTACCGGTACAGTAATAGACAAAACATATTACAAAGATAATAGTAAACAAGAAAAATCACAAAATGAATCTTTAGCTGTTTTTGATTTAGATGATAAAACAATGGCGTCTAAAGTATTAGACGAAGACTTTAATAAGATGCTCGAAAGAGTTAAAGGCGTTAAAGCTGAAGCTAGATATTCTGAAGATAGGGCTAATAAGCTTGCTAGCAATAAAGGTAGATTTAAATTCTTTGTACCTTATTCTGCTGAAGACTTTGTTGGATTAATATACCCAACTTTAGGTAAAGGTAGAGAAGGTGATAGGAATCTGCAATGGTATAAAGAAAACTTATTAGATCCTTATGCTGTGGCTATAAATCAATTTGAAGCTGCTAAAGTAAAAACTTTGAAAGATTGGCGCAATCTTAAAAAGCAAATTAAAAAATCTAATGTACCTTTAAAGAAAGAGGCTGTTAGAGGTTTTAATAACGAAGAGGCTTTACGAGTTTATTTGTGGAATCAAAATAATGTAGTTCCAGAAACGCTATCTAAAAAAGACACAGATGCTTTAGTAAAGCATGTTGAGAATAGCCCTGAGCTTGTAAGCTTTGCTAACTCTGTTTTGGATCTTTTAGAAGGGCAGAACTATCCAGAGCCAGGCAATAATTGGACCGCAGGGTCGCTAACAATAGATTTGATAGATAATATAAACAAATCTAAACGCTCAGACTTTTTAAAGGATTGGCAGGATAATGTTGATGTTGTGTAT
>Ga0209535_1000410_pt1 | contig 30037 bp, 50 predicted proteins | sample LinPmetageLP28_FD_184041 | JGI IMG/M metagenome (GOLD analysis project Ga0209535, IMG submission 184041) | Marine viral communities from the Pacific Ocean - LP-28 (SPAdes) (version 2) | ecosystem: Environmental > Aquatic > Marine > Oceanic | place: Pacific Ocean | collected 2009-08-22
TTTCAACTGAAGCAGCTTTAAAAACGGCTTTTGCTGATGCTTCTGGAGCAGATGCTTCAATAGCTACTACATAAGGTTTTTCTTTTCCTTTCATAATGTAATTAGGCACTTTTCGGAGTGCCTTTTTTTATGCTTCAAAAACACGAAATAAAAACAAAAAAACGAAAAAAAAGTTATTATAGTAGAATGATTATTTTAACAACAAGTGGAGTACAACAAACGTTTAGTTTCATACCAAGAAGCCAAACCTACGACACTTTAAATTTAACAGACGAACAACTAAATACAACCGTAGCCGTAACAATCCAAGCAAGTACAAATGGCGATTATTACGATACAATTAGTGCCGTGTTCGTACTAAAAGAAGGACACTTCTATAAGCTTGAATTAAAAAACGGTAGTACGGTAGTTCATAAAGACAGAGTATTTTGCACCGATCAACCTGTAGCAACTTATTCAGTAAACAACGGACAATACACAAGCCAAGCATCGAATAACGAATTTATAATTTATGAGTAAGGACATACACATATTAGAATTAGCTGCCTACGAGCAACCAACTATTACAGAAAGTAAACGTGAAGATTGGGTTGAATTTGGCGAATCAAATGATTACTATTCTTTTTTGATTGATTGCTACACAAATAGCACGACACAGAACGCTATTGTAAACAACACGAATCGTTTAGTATACGGAAAGGGCTTAAGTGCATCAGACGCGTCAAGAAAGCCAAATGAGTACGCTTCTATGATGGCTTTGTTTAGTAAGAAATGCACACGACACCTTGTAAGCGACTTAAAGCTCTTAGGTCAATGCGCTATGCAAGTTATTTACACAAAAGACAGAAAAAAAATAGCACAAGTTGAACACATACCTGTACAACTTTTAAGGGCTGAAAAGTGCAACGAAGAAGGCGTAGTAGAAGCTTATTATTATAGTGATGATTGGACAGATACTAAAAACTATAAGCCACAAAGAATACCAGCTTTTAATACTTCAAAAGAACCGATTGAAATTTATTTTGTCAAGCCGTATAGTGTAGGTTTAAAGTACTATGCTTTGCCCGATTACATCGGTTGTTTACCTTATTGCACACTTGAAGAATCAATCAGTGAGTATCTAATCAATGAAGTAAATAATGGGTTCAGCAGTAGGAGTGTTATCAACTTCAACAACGGGCAACCAAGCGAAGAACAACAAAGACTAATAAAAAACAAAGTTTTAAATCAACTTACAGGAACAAACGGAAGCAAGGTCATTGTTAGTTTTAACAACAACGCAGAAAGCAAAACGACTGTTGACGCAATGCCAGTTAATGATGCTCCAGACTTGTACTCTACACTTGCAGAAGAATGCTTAAGAAAGATAATGCTTGGAAATAACGTAACAAGCCCTTTATTATTTGGAATTGCAAGCAGTAACGGCTTTAGTTCTAACGCTGATGAATTAAAGGACTCTTTCGTTCTTTTTGACAATATGGTAATTCGACCAATGCAAGAACTTTTATTAGATGCGTTTGATGAGCTACTTGCTTATAACGGCGTATCTTTAAACTTGTACTTTAAAACGTTAAAGCCTTTAGAATTTACAGATTTGAGTGGTATAATGAACGAAGAGCAAATTGAAGAAGAAACAGGTTTAGAATTAAGTGAAGATACAAGGCCTGTATTGAGTGATGAATCTGGCGAATTGATTTTAGACCATTTAAAAGGCGAAATAGTAAATCAAGAATGGGAAGAGGTTGATGAATTAGACAGCGAAAACACGGATTTGACCGATGAGGAATGGGCTGCTTTGTGTATTAAGGAAAATAAAAGCTTACTAACTAAGCTAAAAGATGAAATATACAGCACTAATAACGGCAGCGCGTTCAGTTATTTAGATTCTAAAAACTACAAGATAAGATACAGGTATGCTGTAGGCTCAAGGAAGGCGCTAAAAAAAGGTAATAAGTCAAGGCCATTTTGCCAAAATATGATGAGGCTGTCGAATAGCGGTATTGTATACAGGCTAGAAGACATTGACAGAGCGTCGAGAGAAGGTGTAAATATGCAGCTTGGACATAAAGGGCAGCCGTATGATTTATTTAAGTACAAAGGCGGTGTTTACTGCCGCCATATATGGAAGAAAGTGCTTTTCAGATTAAAGAAAAACACAGAACCAAGTGGAGACTTACTAGATTACAAGCGAACAAGAGAAATACCTAAAACGTATAATAAAAACCCAAGAGGAACGGCTCAAAGCGTAGTCGCTCCAGTTAATATGCCTAATCAAGGCGCATATCCTAAATAAAAAACTATGGCGACGGCATTATTAATTACAAGAGACGATATAGTAAGGTTTACAAACGTGAATGGGAATGTGGATGTTGATAAATTCATTCAGTTTTGCCTCATATCGCAAGATATTCATATTCAATCTATGCTTGGCACAAAGCTACTTGAAAAGATACAAGCAGACATAATTGCTGGTAGTTTAGCAAATCCGTATTTAAACTTACTTACCAAATACATAAAACCTGTTCAAATCCATTTCGCAATGGTAGAATACTTGCCTTACGCAGCTTATACGGTGGCAAATAAAGGCGTATATAAACACGGAGCAGAAAATAGTGAAACCGTAAGCAAAGACGAAGTAGATTTTATGATTGAAAAACAACGTCAAACTGCTATGCACTACAAAGAAAGATTTGTAGACTATATTTGTAACAATAGTTCATTGTTTCCAGAGTATAGCGACAACGATGCAGAAGATATGTTCCCTAATAACGATACAAACTTCACGGGTTGGTGTTTATGAAGAAAAGAAAGTATACTATAAAAAAACGAAACATAATTCGTTTAGAAAAGTTTTTAAACAAAATAGAAGATGGCAGACATAAAGATAAGTGCGCTAACGGCAAAGGGTGCTAATTTAGCAACTACAGACCGTTTTGCAATAGCAGAAGTAGGTGGTGGCTCTTTCAATAGTAAGCACGTTACTGGCGAAGAAATTATAACTGCTGCTAATTTAGTTACTGCTCGCGCAGTATCTACTACATCACATACATTAGCTTTAGCAGATGCACATAAGTTTATTCAGTTTGATAATGGTAGTGCAATAGCTGTGACAGTGCCTACAAATGCATCGGTGGCTTTCTCAACAGGCACACAAATATTATTTAGTCAGCACGGTGCTGGTCAAGTGACGTTTGCAGCTGCTGGTGGTGTAACTGTTAGGGCTGCTGGAGGTAAATTAAAAACAACGGCACAATATAGTATGGGTAGTTTGATTAAGATAGCTACAGATGAATGGTATATAACAGGAGATTTAACAACGTAATGCAGATAGCAACACACGGAATATTAGCATCAAGTGCAAGTGCAGTAGCAAGTTTCAGTAATGTAAAAAGCTTGGTCTTTGATGGTGTAGACGATTTTGTAAATATAGCTGATAATGACAATTTATCTTTTGGAGATGGCTCAAACGATTCTGCCTTTTCTATAAGTGCGTGGATTAAAGCAACAGTTAAGAACTTTATAATAGTTTCTAAAGATGTCAGCGGAGCAGACGAATATTTATTTTATATTAATTCGCTAAATCAACTTTCTTTAGTTCTTTGCGATAATACAATTTCAAATAGACGCAGTCGCAATAGCGGAAATATTAGTTCAAATTACAATAATTGGATTCACGTTGTGGCTACTTACAATGGTGTTGGAGGCACAAACGCAGACAATGGAATAAAACTATATTTAAATGCAGTACAAGTTGATTCTGGTACTAATAATGGTGGCTCATATACTGCTATGCACAACGGAAGCGCACCTGTAACTATAGGCAACTACAATTCTTCTTTATTTGCCAACGGTCACATTGACGAAGTAGCAATATTTAATTCAGAATTAAGCGCAAGTAATGTAACAAACATATATAATAGTGGGAACCCAGCCGATTTAACAAGTTTATCACCAATTAGCTGGTATAGAAATGGAGATGGTGACACATTTGCAACTTTGAATGATAACGGTAGTGCATCCAACAACGGAACAATGACTAATATGACAAGTGGTGACATAGTAACTGATGTACCATAAACAACAAAAAAACGAATTAAAATGGCAGTAACAAACGGATGGGGACAAGCAGCAGTAAATAATACCATTGACTATGGCAAAGGTAAAACTACGGCTACAAACGATTGGGGCAAAATATACGATTCAAGCGCAAGTGGTGATACAAGTTTAGGAACGGCAACGACATTTCCAAATACCAAGAGTATATTGCTGGATGGAGTGGATGACTTTGTAGACTGTGGCGACAATAACAATTTAAGTTTTGGAGATGGTTCTAATGATTCACCATTTAGCATTTCTTTATGGGTGAAGTTAAGCGGCACAAACTTTATAGAAGCGGCTTTGTCAAAGTATGGAATATCAAGCAAAAGAGAATATATCGTTTATATAGTCAATCAAAAAGTAAGATTATTAATTATAGATGCATCAGCAACAGCACATAGACTTGTAGAAACAAGCAATGCGATTAGCGTTGGTTCTTGGGTAAATATAGTTTGTGTGTATAATGGTGTGGGTGGAAACAATGCTGAGAACGGAATAAAAATATATATAAATGGAAGTTTATCAAGTACAACTTCATCAAAAGGTGGTACTTATGTAGCTATGGAAAACACATCGCAGCCATTTCAGATTGGAAGATATTTTAACGGCGCCCAATATTTTGCAGGAAATATGGACGAGGTTGCGGTATTTAATTCAGAACTTTCTTTAAGTGATGTGACTGCAATTTACAATTCAGGCGTTCCTGCTTCGCTTTCAAGCTATTCAAGCTTGGTTTCTTGGTGGAGATGCGGGGACAATGATACTTCGCCAACACTTACTGACAATGGTTCGGGAGGCAATAACGGAACAATGACAAACTTTACGGCATTTTCAACAGATGTACCAACTTAAATAATATGAAAAAACAAGCAGAAACATACGCAATAATTAACATCGCAGATTTATCAAACATCGACTTTTCGCAAGTAGGTGAAAACAACGAAAACACGATTAGAAAATCTATTGACGAATCGCAGTTTGTAATTAAGTGGAATACAACACCTACATTTATAACAGATGGCACGGTAACACCATTGCAAACTTTAAACCATTCAGAAGCACTTACTTTAATGGCTACAGAAGCTTGGAGTGAACCTATAGAAATATAATAATGAGACACACAAACATACTTGCCGTATTATATTTTTTTAGTGGTTACTTTGCTGCTATAACAATGTTGTTTAGTGCGCAATTACACTTACAAGCCTTTGCGGTTTTCTTTGTAATTTACTTAACTTATATGCTTGTAGAACAACTTGAACAATGAAAGAACAGTTACTTTTGCTGATAACTAAAACTAAACTATATTCAATGCAACTATTAACCGTTGTTAGCAGCTTCTTTTTGCCTATTTATGGCATATTAATTTTAATCTTTTTTTGTATTGTATTTGATACAATCACAGGAATTTGGAAAGCCAAAAAAACGAAAACACCCGTAACCAGCCGTAGACTTTCGGCAATTATTTCGAAAATACTTTTGTACGAAGCAACCGTAATGCTTTTTTATTTAATGGACTATTACTTACTAAATGATATTGTATTAACGTTCTTTAGTATTGAGTTACTAACTACTAAAATATTGGCTTTAGTTCTTGTTTCTGTAGAATTAATTTCTATAAACGAAAACTACAAAGCCGTGAAAGGAATCGACTTGTGGGCTTCACTTAAAAACTTATTTGCACGAGCAAAAGAAGTAACAAGCGACTTTAAAAACATTAATGAGAAAAATAAATAAAATCATTGTTCATTGTACTGCTACACCAGAAGGACGGCATCACGACGTAGAAGATGTTAGACGTTGGCATTTGGCACGAGGGTTTAACGACATAGGCTATCACTACTTAATACATCTTGACGGCTTTATTGAAGCTGGAAGACCTGTAGAAAAAAAAGGCGCACATTGTGCTTATCAAAATAGTGATTCGATTGGTATTTGTTACGTAGGTGGAATGACTAAAGATATGAAGCATCCTAAAGACACAAGAACGGATGCACAAAAAAATTCTTTGATTGAATTGATGCAAGAGTTAATGTATAAATACAATAAGGATATGACTATACACGGTCACAACGAATTTGCTAATAAAGCTTGCCCGTGTTTTAATGTAAAAACAGAATATGCGATTATTTAGTTTATTTTTGATTTTAGGGCTTTATTCGTGTTCAGCGAAGTATCACTATAGGAAAGCACTTAAAAAGGGCTTAGAAGTGCTTAAAACAAGCGACACGATACGAATTAGCACAATAGATTCTATTCCTGTAATAAAACACGACACAATAGTTTACCAAAAGTTCTTTAGTTCTAAAGATACCGTAGTAATGTATAAGAATGTTTTTGTACCTCAAACACGTTTAGAAACACGAATAGAATATAAGCTAAAGCGTGACACTTTAAAAATGATTACAAGAGTAGAAGTACACAAAGCAAAAGCAGATGCCAAAATAAACAAGAAGCCAAACTATTGGGGTATGCTTATATTTATTGCTTGTGTTTTTCTTGTTGGTTTGTTTGGCACTAAGTTGCTAAAGAAATACTTATGACAAATAAGAGGTTTAGATTAACACCAGACGAAGCAGAAATACTATTTAAATACAGAGGTTTAAAAGAAGCTGCACAAGAAGCTGGTGTAGGTGTAGAAAGTGTTAAACACGGATGGCTTAAAACTAAACAAGCAAGTTTATTTTTTAAGAACCCACTACATAAAGACGAAGCAGAAAACAAGCTTGAAGAATTAAGTAAAAAACTTGTAGAAGACTTAAAAGAATTTGCACCAAACTTTCCAAAGTTAGTACGACAAGAAAAGCAAAAAGAGTATTTACTCGTAATTGACCCAGCAGATATACACATAGGTAAACTTGCAGATTCATTTGAAACAGGCGAAGACTATAATAACCAAATAGCAGTTAAACGAGTAAAAGACGGGGTACAAGGCATCTTAAACAAAGCCAAAGGGTTTCCAATAGAAAAGATTTTGTTTATAGGTGGCAACGATATTCTTCACATAGATACACCGACAAGAAATACAACAGGTGGCACACCACAAGACACGGATGGAATGTGGTATAGTAATTTTTTAATAGCGAAGCAACTTTATGTAGATATTCTTATGCAGCTTATTTCAGTAGCAGACGTTCATTTTACATTTAATCCAAGTAACCACGACTACCAAACAGGATTTTTCTTGTCCGATGTCATAAAAACGTATTTTAGAAACTGCCAAAACATAAGCTTCGATTGTTCAATAGCACATCGTAAAGGTTATAAATACGGAAAAAACTTAATAGGAACTACACACGGAGACGGTGCTAAACATCAAGATTTGCCGTTGTTAATGGCTCAAGAATTTCCGATTGAATGGAGTGAAACACGATATAGATACGTTTACACGCACCACGTTCACCACAAAACAAGTAAAGACTACATCGGAGTAACCGTTGAAAGCTTACGTTCACCAAGCGGCACGGATTCTTGGCATCACAAAAAAGGCTATCAACACGCACCTAAAGCCGTTGAGGGGTTTATACACCACAAAGAAGACGGACAAGTAGCCAGATTAACACATTTATTTTAAAACATAACTTGTTGTTTTATAGAACATTATAAAATAATTGTAACTTTTATTGTTAAAAAGTTTAATAAAATTGTTAATTAATAGAAAAAGATTATTATATTTGTGTATACAAATTAATTAAAACACTTATGAAAACACGAATGGAAAAATTAGAAATTTTAGTAGGACTTGAAGAGGGCATACAATCTTTTAAAGACCGAATAGAACTAAAGCACGATAGTATTAACGGACAAGGTGGTACGTTTAAAGAATTGCGTGACAAATACACGGATGATATACACACGTATAAGCTATGTATTAAACGATTAGAACAACGATTTAACAAAGTAAGAAAAACACTTAAATAAGAAATATGAATAAGCAAGAAAGAAAAGAAGCAAAAACAGAATTGATTACAAGTGCCATTTTTATATGGTCGTGCTTTATTGGTTATTATTTAATTATGAAAATTATTACGCTATGAGTAAAGAAATAAGAAAACGATTACAAGACATAAATACGTTTATGAGTACAACTACAAACGAAACGTACTTTGTAGGAAAAGACGAACAAGGCACAGAATTTAATATTGTATTTAACACTGTAGAATTGTTAGAGTGGCTTGATATTGATTATATGAAAGACGCAACCAAGAAATACATTGAAAATTTATAAGCTATGAGTTACGAAATACAAATAGATCATAAAGACGATGAAATTGTAGCCTTTACAATTAACGATACACCGTGTCAAGTAGAAATAGAAGTAGAAATAGGCTCTGAACAATATCCTGTAAGCTACAATAGCTTTACAGATGACATAACGTATGCAGAAAGCGATACGATTTATTACCACGTTAAATGCGAAACTTTGCTATGTGCTGGACTTGTTTACTATAACGACAAAGATATTTGCACGGCTTTAGAACAACAATTAAATATAGTATGAACGACATACGCATAACATATACTGAGCATAAAATTGGCAATAGTAAAAGTGTAGTGCGTAAAGTTTTAAATGTACACAACAAAGTTATGGGACATAAAGACGAACAATATTACAAAACAGAATTAGAAATGCTAAAGATTAAAAAATACGATTACGAATCTTTAAGCGAAGACGAAAAAATAATTTATAACAAAAACAAATAAACAATGAGTATAAGCAATCCAATTTTTGAGTATTATCGAAAACAACAAGCGAAGATTCAAGAAGCAAAGCAGCTACTTGAAAAAAACGGATTTACCGTAGATGAAAAAGACAAAGCGATTAATCAAGAAATACACCGACTAAAAAGCCAACTAACTGGCAACGTGTCGGAAGACGTAAACACGAATAAAGATATTGCAAGATTAAACCGAATTAAATTACAAGGCGAATGATGACAATGGAAGCACTTAAATTGGAGTTCTGGGATAGTTTCAACGAAGAACTATATTGCAATTACTTAATACAAAAAGACGAACGAATGAACACTTATAAAATAATATACAAATATTACAAAGGCAGCGACACAAGCGCAGAAATGTGCCACGCAATTAAATACGTTCAAGCAGATGATAGGCAAGAAGCAATAAAAGCTTTTGGCTTGTGGGAAAAGTTAATCATAAGCATAGAAAAAGTATGAAGAAATGTTTTGAATATATTTACACGCTTATAATCAATCTACTTTATGGAAGACTTAATTAGAAAAGTGAAACATCACATACGAAAAGACGGACTAAAATCTAAATGTAGAAAGCCATACTATACACATCGAAGAATGTACCTTTTTAATCTTTTAAGAAACGCTGGTGTAACTTATAGCCGTATAGCTGAATTATTTGATTTAAACCACGCTACGATCATTCACGGTATAAAACGATATGAGAATCTTAAACAAACACGAGACGCGTTCTTATTGCTTGACATAGCCGATTACGATGGCAAGTTTCAACTACATAAACACGAATACAATTTGAAACGTGATATTTTAAAATCTACTACAATAAGAGATTTAGAAATAATAAAAGGAAGAACAGAAAAAGGGCTATATAAAGAATTAATTTAATATATTTGTACAGTCGGCGGGACAATCAAAATTTTTTAAGTGTGACGTTAGTAGGAAATCCCGCCTTCCGAAAGCGTTGCACTATTTTTTTTATAATACTATGAACATTTTGAAAAAAGCAAATGAGATTGTAAATAAACGGTCTGAAGAAAAAGAAAGGCAATACGGTGATTTTATTGAGTGCATGACAAAAACAGCGCGGATAGCGTCTGAATTATCAAATAAAAACATTACAACAAACGATGCTTATAACGTTTTGATTGCACTAAAATTGGCAAGGCAATCGCATTGCCATAAAGAAGATAATTTATTAGATGCAGTTGCATATCTTGGTTCATTGAATGAATTCTTAAATAAAAAATTATGAGCAATATATTTGAAACAGAATACAAACAGCTTTTAATGCGTTGTTTATTAAAAGGAGAAATTATTGAAAATCGAACGGCTGTAAAAACGCATAGTTTATTTAATCAAAATATAAACATAGATTTAAAATACGGTTTTCCTATTGTTACTGGTAAAAAAATATTTTTTCAAAAAGCGTTAAGTGAGTTTAAATGGATATATGAAGGCCGCGTTGATTTAGATTATTTAAATAAAAATAATATTAATTGGTGGAATGATTTTGCAAAAAACGGTAAACTAGGCAAAATATATGGCTATCAAATACGAAAATTTAATGGAGTTTTTGATCAAGTAAAATACGTAATAAATGAAATTAACAATAATTCAAGAAGAGCTTTAATAACATTATGGAACCCAACTGACCTTAAAGAGCAAGCGTTGCCTTGTTGTTATACGCAATTAAACTTTGTACGTATTAATAATAAATTAAATATGTCAATTAATTTTAGATCATCAGATTTGTTTTTAGGCTTGCCTTACGATATAATATTTGCGGCTTTGTTTTTATATACAATTGCTAACGAATGTAATTTAGTGCCAGCAAATTTAGGTTTAAATATAGCAAATGCGCATATTTATATAAATCACGAAAAAGCAGTTCAAGAGTATTACAGAAAACCGGTTTATAATTTACCGGAATTAAAAGGAACATACAATAATTATGAATTAAAAAATTATAAATCAGGAGAATTAATAAAAGCAAAATTAGTATTATGAATAGATTTGAATTAATAAGGCAATGGGCAAACGCTAAAGGGATATATACGAAAGGTGACCCAAAAACACAAACTTTAAAATTATTAGAAGAATCAGGTGAATTAGCAAAAGCTATTTTAAATAACGACCAAGACGAAGTAATAGACGCTATAGGGGATTGTGTTGTAGTTTTAACAAGCATAGCGCACATGAGAGGTGTTACTATTGAGCAATGTATTGATGAGGCTTATAATGTAATATCAAAAAGGAAAGGTAAAATGATTAACGGAACATTTGTAAAAGAAAAAAAATGAGAACATATAAAGCAAAAATTAAAATGAAGGATGACTGGAAAATACAAAATACCGGTTTATTAGGAGAAAAAATATTCAATCTTTGGTTTAATTCAAATTATGAAACTGAAAAATTATTTAAACAATGCGCTGATCGTGATTACGAAGGAATTGATTTTGCAGATGAAAAAGGTTATACGTATCAAGTTAAAGCGACAAGGGCTCGTAGTTATACGTTTAATTGCTATTTAGATGACCTTAACGAGCATTTAAAAAGTGATATATATGTTTTTATACAAATACATGAAAAGTATGCTTATATTGAAAGTTTATATAATAAAAATGAAATACTTAATTTAGCCAGGCAAAGTTTCAAAGAACAAAAATCTTGTTTTGTATACGCTAAAGACTTATTACAGCAAAAATTATTTTAATTATGGAAGGGTGGGTAAAATTACATCGTAAATTTCTTGAGTGGGAATGGTACGATAAATCAGAAACAGTGCATTTATTTCTTCACTGCTTGTTAAAAGCAAATCATAAAAATAAAAACTATAGAGGTAAAATTGTAAATAGAGGCAGTTTTTTAACTAGTCGTGAATTGCTAAGTAAAGAACTAGGATTGACAGAACGACAAATAAGAACATCGTTAAATAGGTTGAAACTGACCAAAGAACTGACCGTTAAATCAAGCAGACAAGGTACTGAAATTCATATAGTTAACTATAGTAAATACCAAATACAGTCCAACAAAGAGTCGAACAGTAGACCAACAACAGACCAACAACAGACCAGTAACAATAATGTTAATAATGAAAATATATACAGATCATTTGAGCATTTGTTTATAACACATGGTCAGTATGAAAAGCTTTTACAATACAATTCTAAAAAACAAATTGATGAGATCTTAGATTCTATAGAAAACTATAAGGCAAATAAGAATTATAAATCGTTATATTTAACAGCTAAAAATTGGCTAAAAAAAGTACCAAAAGAAGAAGAAGATAAATTAGTAGCACAAGCAAAGAAGCATGGTTATGTTAAGTAAAGGAATACACACTAAATATTTATTAGACTATAAACACGGCAGAATAAAACAAGGTTTGCCTATTAATTGTAAGTTAGATGATCACATAGTATTTAAACCTAAACAACTTAATATAATTCTTGGACATGATAACGTAGGAAAAAGTTATTTTGTTTTTTGGTATTTTTTAACACTTGCATTAAAGCACGATTTAAAGTTTTGTTTATGGGCAGGAGAAAATCAGTACGGTCAAATTATGCGTGATATGATTCAGATGTATACAGGTATACCGTTTAAAGAATTACACGATTCACAAATACGCAGCTACTCAACACATCTTGAACAGTACTTTGACTTTGTAGATAATTCAAGACTATACACGCCACAAGAACTTTTAGAAGCTTTTAAAAACACGGATGCAGATTGTTGTTTGATTGATCCATTTACAGGTTTAAGCCGTGAGTATGGATATGAAGGCAATTACAAGTTTTTAAATATGGCACGACAATTTGTAAACGAAACAGGAAAAACAATATACATTAGTACGCATCCAACAAGTGAAAGCGGTAGGCAGGGTAATTTGTTTCCCAAAGGACATATGTGGGATGGTCATTTAAAACCACCTATGGCAGCTTACGTTGAAGGTGGTAAAAGTTTTCTAAATCGTTGCGATGATTTTATTACAGTGCATCGCTTAGTAAAACACGAAACTATGAAATATGTTACTTTAATAAGCGTTGATAAAATTAAAGATCGAGACACAGGTGGTGAACAAACACTTTTAGAAGATTATATTTTTTGTGACTTCAATAGTGGTTTAGGTTTTGAGTTGTACGGTGAAAACCCTTTAAAAAAATTAAGATAAATGGAAAGTTTAGATATATTAAAAGCAAAGATAAACTTACAAACTACGATTATTAAGTTTACAAGTAGTATTGAAGAATTACAAAAGAAGCATCCAGAGCGACACGATTTAATTAATTCAATGCTTGAAAGTTTAGAAGATGTAGCAGAATTTCAATCCGTGTTTATGCAGTTAGAAGAAGAATTTATTTTAGAGTGCAAAACCAATCTACGTTTACAGATGCAAATAAGCGAACAGAAACACGAAATAGATAAATTAAATATTTTAGTAAAAAACTTAAAAGAAGGTATTTAATGCCACGATGTAAACATTGCAAAGAAAAGTTTGAAGCTAAACACTTTAACCAAAAATACTGCTTTAAAAGTGAGTGTGTTCGTGTTTGGGTAGAATCGGCAAAAGTAAAGAATTGGAAGAAAGAAAAGAAGCGACTGAAAGACGAATTAGAAACGGTGCAAAGCTTAACTAAAAAAGCACAAACATACTTTAACGCATATATAAGAGAACGTGATCAACATAAACCTTGTGTAAGTTGTAATAAGCCATTAGGTACAAAGTTCGATGCTGGTCACTACTTTAGTACAAGCCACAAGAACGTAACTTTTGATGAGAATAATGTTCACGGTCAATGCGTTGCCTGTAACCAACATAAACACGGAAACCTACTAAACTATCAAATAGGCATAGAAAAAAGAATAGGTGGCGAAGAACTAATAAAACTACACGAACAAGCACACAAGATAAGAAAGTTTACACGTGAAGAATTAAAAGAAATAATAGAACTATACAAACAAAGGAAAAAAAATTTAAAATAATTTCATTTTATAGTTGTATGTACAAAATAAAGTATTATATTTGTGTATACAAATTAATTAACACACAAAAACATTATGAAAAAGTACAAGCAAAATTTAAGATTAGAAGGAAACAAAGTAATAAGCTATACAACACACGTTGCAACTATTAAAGGAAACGAACTACAGCAGCTTGGTTACTGGTCAATGACTACTCAAAAGCACATAAATTATGTAGCTAAAGAACTTAATTTAAATTTAATCAAATAAATACATTATGAAAAACACACTAATCGAAAGACTGAATATTATTCAGCAAGAACTAAAAGCACCAAAGAATCAATTTAACAAGTTTGGCAATTACAAATACAGAAGTTGTGAGGATATTATGCTAGCCGTAAAGCCATTATTAAATGGTTTGGTGTTGAACTTAACAGATGAAGTAAAAGAAGCTGCTGGATATATGTATATTGAAGCCACGGCTATGATAACCGATGGCAACAAAGTACAAGCAGTAAAAGCACAAGCTGGAATCAATCCAGATCGTAAAGGAATGGACATAGCACAAAGCTTTGGTAGTTCGTCAAGCTATGCAAGAAAGTATGCGCTTAACGGTTTGTTTTTAATTGACGATACGAAAGATGCAGATGTTACAAATACACACGGCAAGGAGAAAAACACGAAGAAAACTTTAACTAAAGCAAGGTTTCAAGATGCACTAAAAGCAGTGCAAGAAGGTACATACACTAAAGACCAACTTAAAAGCCAATACGATTTAAGTGACTTACAACTTAAAGCACTTAAAATATGTTAAAAATAAGATGCAGTGCGTTAGGTAAAATAATGACTAACGCAAGGGGCAAGTCAGAAGTATTGAGTAAAACTTGCAAAACGTATTTACAAGAATTAGCAATAGAAGAAATGTACGGCATTAAGAAAGAGTTTTCAAGCCGTTACACCGACAAAGGCAATATAGTTGAGCAAGAATCAATAGAACTTGCACAAGAGGTTTTAGATCTAGGTTTTATGCATAAAAACGAAGAACACTTTAACAACGATTACTTAACGGGTACGCCAGACGTAAACACGAACGATATACTTTTAGATGTTAAGAGTAGTTACGATGGTAATACGTTTCCATTCTTTGCAGAAGAAATACCAACTAAAGACTATTACTATCAACTTATGGGCTATATGGCACTAACTGGCAAGACTGAAAGCTTACTTGTTTACTGCTTAACAAACACACCAAGCGAAATAATAGAAGACGAAGTAAGGCGTGAACATTGGAAGAATCATTTAATTGATGAAAGCGAAGAACTACGGCAAGAAGTAGAAGCCAAACACAACTTTGACCACATACCTACAGAAAAACGAATCAAGACGTTTGAAGTAAACTATGATGAAGAAGTAATACAAGCAATTTACAAACGCGTAGAAGAATGCAGAGAATACTATAATACTTTAATACAATGAAAACACGAAAAAATGACATCGTTACAATAAGAGTAACACAAGAAGAAAAAAAGCTTTTAAAAGAAAAAGCAAGGCGAGAACGAAAGACGTTAAGCGCATATATTTTAAGTGAAACAATAAATAATAAATAAATGGAACAGAAAGACAACAGTGGTGCAATCTTCAAAAACGATTACAAAAAGACGGAAACGCAACCAGATTACAAAGGCAAAGCAATGGTAGATGGTAAAGAAAAAGAATTAGCTATGTGGCTAAACGAATCTAAAAACGGTAAGAAGTATTTTAGTGTTAAGTTTTCAGAACCGTACCAAGCAGAAGTAGAAGCTGGTTACGGACACAAACCAAAAGAAGATAAAAACGATTTACCGTTTTAATTTGTATCTTTGATTTTTGATTAGGTTAATTTGTATAAGGTAAGCACTCAGCGATGGGTGCTTTTCTTTTTTTAAAAAAAAAACTGTAAAAATGTGTATACAATTAAAAAAAAGTATTATATTTGTATATACAAAAAAACAAAACATTATGAATTACTTTTGGAATTACGATTACAGACACACAATGAGAGACTTAAAAGACAGTGTAAAAAAAGAAGTCTATAACACGCTTATAGAATTCGATTTAGAGCTTAATGGTAAATCAGATTTACACTTTGAATTGATTTGTGAAGTTATTGGTGACTACACAATACAAGGTGAGCCAAAAAACGCAAGAAAAATAAGATTACAAAATTCATATATTCAAGGTCTTATCAACGGATAAGTATAACACAAACAAAAAAGAGAGCGTTCAGAGATGAGCGCTTTTTTTATGCACAACTATTTTTTAAAAGTTTGTTTATACATTATTAGAAAATAATCATTACATTTGTTTAGATACTAATCAATGAACTGGCTTAAAAAAGTTGCAAAATTTCACGATGACTATGTGCGCATAGTTAGAAGTTATGGCGAAGAACTTTACGCTGAAGACATAGTTCAAGAAATGTATTTAAGGCTTGAAAAATATTCGAGCCCTTCAAAAATTTTACGAAAAGACGGAACAGTTAATCGTGCATATATTCATTTTACATTAAGAAATATATTTTTGACTTTAATAAAACAAAGAAAGAAACATCAAAAAGTAAATATAAATGAATGTAGAAACTTAGGTGTTGAATACGAGTATATCGAAAAGCAAGATGCCGAAATGATTTTAGAGGCAAGAATACAAGCTGAAGTAAACACCTGGCATTGGTTCGACCAGCGCATATTTAATATTTATCGAAACGACAAAATATCAATGCGTGAGTTAAGTAAGCAAACACGAATAGGCACAAGCACAATATTTCACACGATTAAGTATTGTAAAGAAAGAATAAAAGAAAACATAGCAGAAGATTACGAAGATTACATAAATAAAGATTACGAAAAGATATGAGCGAACCAAAAAAGAAAACGAGAAAAAAACGAACTACTAAAAAGAAAGAGCCAAAAGGAGTAGGCGACATAGTAGAAACAGTACTTGAGAAAACAGGAGTAGCAGCAGTTGCAAAGTTTGTACTTGGTGAAGATTGTGGGTGTGAAGAACGTAAGCAAAAGCTAAACGAATTATTTAGCAGAACACGAAAGCCAGAGTGCCTACAGGAAGACGAATACAAATGGCTGCACGAATGGTTTACAATAGAAAGAAACACTATTAAGCCAACAGAACAACAAGCACTACTAAAAATATACAACAGAATTTTTAAAGTAAAGCAAAACGCTACAAGTTGTGCGAGTTGTGTTCGTGAAATTATAGAGAAAATGAGAAAAGTTTATTTAACATACGAAGACTAATATGCGACCAAAAAAAATCAAAGACCCAAAAGAATTAGAAGAAATATTTAATAAGTATAAAAGCTACACAAAAACGAATCCAAGATTTAAATATCACCTTAACCAAAGAACAGGTGACATGGTAGGAGAACCACTAGAAGTACCATTAACAATAGAAGGGTTTGAAATCTTCTGCCACGATAAATATAACTTTACTGCAAAGCATTATTTAGAGAATAGTAATAAAGCTTACGAAGAATTTTGTACTATCGCTACACGCATACGTAAAGAAATACGTGATGATCAGATTAAAGGTGGTATGGTAGGGCAGTACAACCCAAGCATAACTGCAAGGCTAAACGCACTAAAAGAGCAAATAGAACAAACTAATATTGAGCAGCCATTATTCCCAGATGTTTCAAAGGACGACAGCAATAAATAAAATACTTGCGTTAAAAAAACGAATCAAGATTGTTCAAGGGGGCACGTCTGCAGGAAAAACCTACGGCATACTTCCTATCTTAATAGACCGCGCTGCTAAAACACCAAACACAGAAATTAGCGTAGTAGCTGAATCAATACCCCATCTTCGTAGGGGTGCTTTACGTGACTTCTTAAAGATTATGAAGGCGATTCATAGGTTTGTAGATGAGCGCTATAATAAAAGCCTTTTAAAATACGAATTCTCAAACGGTAGCTTTATAGAATTTTTTAGTGCTGACGATGCAAGTAAGCTTCGCGGTGGGCGTAGAAGTATCTTATACATCAATGAGTGCAATAGTGTATCGTTTGAATCTTACAACGAATTATCTATACGAACAAAAGACGAAGTATTTTTAGATTACAACCCAACGGCAGAATTTTGGGTGCAAACAGAATTAGAAGGTCAAGAAGATGCAGATAAAATAATCTTAACATACAAAGATAATGAAGCACTTGATATTGGTATTATAAGCCAAATCGAAAAGAACATAAAGAAAGCAGCTACAAGCAACTATTGGAAGAATTGGGTTCGTGTTTATGTAGATGGCGAAATGGGTCAACTTGAAGGCGTTGTATTTAGTAATTGGAAACGAATTGACACAATACCAACTGAAGCAAGATTAATCGGTATCGGAATGGACTTTGGATATACGAATGATCCTACTTCTATAATCGAAGTATACAAACTTAACGAAACACGAATACTAAACGAAATAACATACCAAACAGGTTTACTAAATAGCGACATAGCAAAACTACTTCCTAAAAACGTACCTGTTTATGCAGATAGTGCTGAGCCAAAAAGTATAAGAACAATTCAATTAGCTGGTATTACAATCAAAGGTGTAACAAAAGGCAAAGATTCAATCAACTACGGTATTGACGTTATGCAACGTGAAGATTATTTAGTAACATCACAAAGCACGAACTTGATAAAAGAGTTAAGAAGTTACTGCTGGGACACCGACAAGACAGGTAAACGACTAAACAAACCGATTGACAATTTTAACCACGCTATTGATGCAGTACGGTATCACGAAATGGAAACTTTGGGTATGAATAAGAATTATGGTTCGTATTCAATTTTATAGCACTATTACAAAAACACGAAAAATAAGTTATTAATATATGAAGTTAGATTTACTCTTACCGACATCATTAAGCGAAATACCATTGTCAAGGTATCAAGAATTTATAAAGACAAAAGAAGCATCAAACGATGATGAATTTATTGCACAAAAGATGATTCAAATATTTTGTGGCATAGATTTGAAAGATGTAGGCAAGATAAAAATGAAGCACTTAAACGAACTGATTACACATTTTACAAAAGTGTTTAGTGAAAAGCCTAAACTTATCACTCGCTTTCATATTGAAAATATTGAGTTTGGCTTCATACCAAAACTTGATGAAATTACATTTGGCGAATACGTAGATTTAGAAAACCACTTGCAAAACTGGGAAACATACCATAAAGCTTTAGCAGTTATGTACCGACCAATAAAAGATCAATACAAAGACAAGTATAGTATTGTGGACTACGAACCAAACGAAGATATGCAAGACCTAATGAAGTTTGCGCCTTTAAATGTAGCAATAAGCAGCTCGGTTTTTTTTTGGATTTTAGGAAGCGAATTAATGAATCTTACAATCAATTATTTACAGAAAGAACTGAAGACGATGACTTCCAGCAGTATAGCGAAAGACAAAACTTTTCAAGACAATGGGGATGGTATAATTCAATCTATGCACTCGCTAAAGGAGATGTTACCAGATTTGACGAAGTTACAAGCTACCGACTTACTAAATGTCTCACCTATCTTACATTCGAAAAGCAAAAAAACGAAATCGAAGCAAACGAACTTAAACAACAAATGAGAAGATGAATTATTTTGATATTATAGACAAACTAAAAGCACACTTTGACGCAGACGAATTAGTAAACACGGTTACACAAGGCGATATATTCGAAGTGGACTTGTCAAAACAAACTATTTTCCCCTTAGTTCACTTGATCGTAAACACGGCAACTTTTGAGGATAACGTAATAAGATACAACATTAGCATTTTAGCTATGGATATTGTCGACATAACAAAAGACGAAACCACAAATAAGTTTGAAGGCAACGATAACGAACTATACATAATTAATACACAGTTAGCCGTTCTTAACAGGTGTTATGAGTTGTTAAGACGTGGCACACTATACACCGATGCGTTTCAAGTAGATGGTAATCCAAGTGCTGAATTTTTTACAGAACGATTTGAAAATAAGTTAGCTGGTGCAACATTGACCGTAGATATTTTAGTAGGTAATTCAATGACTATTTGCTAATGGCAGAATTTGAAAACATACAAGATTTATTAAACGACTTTAGAAGCAACGTGATTCGTGAAGCTAAAAGAAACTTAACAAGCCAAAACACTTCTGGTAGATTAAGCAAAAGTTTAAATAGCGTTGTTAAAGAATCTAAAAACAGTATTCAGATTAGTTTTGAGATGGAAGATTACGGCTTTTATCAAGATAGAGGGGTACAAGGTACGAAAGGTGGTAAAAGTTTAGATGGCTACAAATACACGAACAAAATGCCACCACCAAAAGCATTCGATAAGTGGATAGTCAAGAAAGGTTTTAATGATACAATTAGAGATAAGAAAGGTAGATTCGTAAAGCGAAAAGGTTTAGCTTTTATAATAGCAAGAAGCATATTTGAGAAAGGCATAAAGCCAACACTATTTTTTACAAAACCATTTGAAAAATTTTACAAGCGACTGCCAGATGAGTTGGTAGAAAAATACGGACTAGATATGGAAAAACTATTTACACAAATAACAGACGAAAACTTTAAAAGACTAAGCAAATGAATTTAGCACGATCACCGTTTATTGTAGAAATTTCCGAAAGTGGGCAAACAGGTTCTAAAATAGAATTGTTTTTATGGACTACAGGAAGCCAACCAGCATCACCACAATACACACTTGAAAAACTTATACCAGCATCTAACAACGTAAAGACGTTCTACAATGTTTCACCGTACGTTCGTGAGTATTTTACAATGGGTGGCTATAACTACGACACGGCAAACTTTTTTGACACGGCAACGAGTACAAGCTATCTTGTAAACTATGCAATAAAAAGATACAAAAATGTAAGTGGCACTTATACACTTTTAGGAACAGACACAGGTCAATTTGTAAATGGCTATAGTGAATATATGGAAGGGCAAAACACGGTCAAGCAAGATGTTCTATTAGACGAAGGCACATACTTATATCACTACGATAGTTCGTTTAGTACAACGCAAAGAAACGCACTTGCTGGAAGCTTTGATGCTGATTTAGCAGTAGGCGAAAAAATAAAGTACACAAATCTAAGAACAGGAGCAACGCAAATTTATACAATAAGTGCAGCTGGTGTAAAAGTATTCGGAAGAATTTATACAGGCAATCTTGCAGACGGTAACAAGGTAGAAATGATTAACACAAGTGCAGCCGTAGTTTGGACTGCTACATTCAAACCTGTATGTGAGCCAAAGTATAGTCCTATTGTAGTGGACTTTGTAAACAAGTACGGTAGTTGGTCACGAATGTTCTTTATGAAAGTAAACAAAAGAACAACGGCAGTAAAAAGCAACGAATACAAATTTAATCCACAATCATTGCCGTATAGTGCTACGCAAGGTGGTGGTCAAATAAAGCAGTTTAACAAAACAGGAAACGAAAGCATAAAGCTAAATAGTGGCTTTGTAAACGATGGCTACGCAGAATACATACAACAACTAATGTTAAGTGAACACGTAACTGTTTTAGATTTTGACACAAACACGAACGCTTTTCCAAGCAAGGTTAAAACTCAATCACTTGTAAAGCAAACAGGTTTAAACGATGGCACTATGAATTATACACTTGACTTTGATTTTGCTTTTGATCTTATAAACAACGTAACGTAATGAGAGGTGTATCGGTTTACATAGAGGGTGTTAAATTAGATTTGTTTCAAGACGAACAAATTAACGTAACATCTATACAACAAAATGTGCAAGATATAAGCAAAGTTTTTACCGACTTTAGTCAGTCTTTTTCTTGTCCAGCTACTCCGAACAACAACCAAGTATTTGAACACTTTTACCAAAACGATGTAAACGCAACGATTGATTTTAACGTAAGGCGTGAAGCTTTAATAGAAATAGATTTAACTACATTTAGAAGGGGTAAAATAAGCCTTGAAAAAACGGAAGTAAAAAACAACGAACCATATAGCTACCAAATTACTTTTTATGGTGATGTAGCAAGTTTAAAAGATACGTTTGGCGAATCTAAACTTGTAGATATTACTGCATTAAGTAGTACTGATATGAGTTACACATTTGCACAAGTAAGCGCACGAATTACAGATGATGCAACCGAGTACCCTATAAGATTTCCTTTAATAGTTGGCAGAAATTTAACGTATGGCGATGGTGCAAGTACCGATATTAGCCACGGCGCAAGTGGTTCTATACTTTACAATGAGTTGTTTCCAGCAATAGCAGTTTATCAAATATTTAACGCAATACAATCACAATACAATATTACATTTAATGGTTTGTTTTTATCAAATGAAAGATTTAGAAGGGCATTTTTATATTGTCAAAATGCTGAAACGTTTACTTTCAATACTAAGCCTTTGCTTGTCGATATTGCATCGGCAACTGCATTTGCATTTAATAATAATACCTCGTTACTTGCATCTGATTATTTTAGTTTAGCAAACGATACTTTAACACTATCTCAATACGTACCTTCAGTAACTTTCCCAACGGTCACTTCAGCTGGTGGCACCTATGTTAATGCTAAGCACATAATAAATTTATCACTAACAAATGCAACGGCTGGTGTAGATGCATTTATTGACGTTTACGAAAACGGCAGCTTAATAAATTCGTATGATGTTAGTTCAAGTAGTGCTTTACAAATTCAGCGTAGTAATGATAATTTAAATACTTCAAGAGAATTTAAGTTTTTTATACGTTCTACGGCACCAATGACAGGCATTATGCTTATACAATACAAACAAAGTGCAACGTATTTTTATAGTGGTGGTTCGGATTTAGTTAGCAATCAATTTACAGCAACGGCATCTGTGGCAACTACGGCAACTTTAAGCGTATTAAACTACTTGCCAGATATGAAAGTAGTAGACTTCTTTAAAGGGATTCTACAGATGTTTAATTTAACTTGTTACGGCACTTCTAAAGACGTTTATCAAATAGAACCCTTAGATGACTGGTATCAAAAAGGTGCTATTGTAGATATCACAGAATTTACCGATATAAAAAGTATTAATCTTGACCGTGTTAAGCTATTTAAAAACATTAGCTTTAAATATCAAGAAAGTGAATCAGCAACCAACGAAGCGTTTAGAGATATTACAGGTGGACGCGACTATGGAAACACAAGCGAGTTATTTGATTACGATGGGGGCGAATATAAAATAGATTTGCCGTTTGAAAATATGATGATGCACAAATTTACCGATACTGATTTGCAAGTAGGTAAAAGATTGAATACGGATATTGAAACATATATACCAAAGCCAATGATTATGTACGCTTATGACACTACCAGCGCACAATGGAATTTTAACGATGGCAGTTCAATTACTGCAATGAATACATATATACCTTTCGGACAAGATCTACGGTTAGGCACTACAGACTTTACACTAAACTTTAACGCCGATATAAGCACGTTTCTTTTAGAGCCTGTACAACAAACTTTATTTGCAGTTTATTATGCTCAGTATTTAAGCAACTTATACAACCTTAAAAACAGAAGAACCAACGTAAAAACGAATCTACCTATAAGCCTACTTACAGGACTTGAACTAAACGACCGTGTGATAATTCGTGACAAGCGTTATATGATCGAATCAATGAAAAGCAACTTAAACACAGGTGATGTTGATTTAGTTTTGATTAACGACTTCAGAGAATTAATTGCAGATGGTGGCATAGTGCCAGAAGTAATAATTCCAGATAATAGCGCGCAATGTTTAAACATAGATATACTATTTCCAAACGATGCAGTAAGTGCTACGGTAACAACAACGACAAGTGGTGTAACAATAACACCAAGCACTTTTACAAGCGAAGGTAGAACGCGAGTTTGTTTACCTGTAAATACGGCTACTGATGTATTCGTAACAGAAGACGGAACAGATGACATTACAGATGAAAACTCAGGTAGTATCGCAACTAAACAATTAAGAACTGAGGGTGCAAATGACACCGTAATTATCTTAGTAGTTACATATACATTTAGCAACGGCACAACGGCAGCAAATCAAATATTTATACAACAAGAAGGATAATGTTAAAACACATAATAGATTTACTACAAATAGACGAATTTTACGAAGGCAGTCACGATGTACAAATAGCAAAGGGATTGTATCATTATGAAACAGGAATAAAGGCGATATACAAGCAAAAGAAAAGAAAGCAACTTTTAAAAAACAAGAATAAAAAAGATTCATAATGGCTACAAAAAGAACAGTTCAAATTGACATTGAAAACAATGCAAACAAGACCACAAAGGATATTAATAATTTAAACAAAAGTTTAAATAATAGTAAGAAAGCCTATGATGCTGTTTTAAAAAGTGGAGATAGCTATGAAAAGCAATTAAAAGATATTGACAAAATTGTCAAAACAGTGCCTCTGAATGTGAGGGATATGAATAAGCAAATACAAGCTTATCAATCTATTGCGTTAAGTGCCGGTAGAGAAACCCCTATAGGTCGTGAAGCTTTAGAAAAAGCGTCTCAGTTAAGAGATAAATACGTTGATATTCAAAACGAAACTAAACGGCTTGCTGATGACCATAGAAACTTAAATGGTGTAATGGAGTTAGCTTCTATTGGGGTTGCTGGTTATGGAGCAGTGCAAGGAGCAATGGCTTTGACAGGTGTTGAATCTGAAGCACTTCAGAAATCAATGCAAAAATTAATGGCTGCTCAAACACTATTAAACTCTGTTAATACAATAGCAAAATCACTTGAGAAAGAAAGTGCTTCAATGCTATTATTAAAGGACCTAAGACTAAAAGCCTTAACAGTGTCTCAGACTATATACACAGCCGTAACAGGCAAGTCTACTCAGGCAACTAAATTGTTCAAAATAGCCTTAGCTAGTACAGGAATAGGTCTTGTCGTTGTAGCAATAGGATTGCTTATAGCTAACTTTGATAAGTTACTAGGTATATTCACACCTGTTATTCAGAAGTTTAAAGACTTAGGGGATGCAATAGGATTGAGTGACTTTGCAGGAGAGGAAAGGTTTGAGGCTGAACAAAAAAGACATAAGCAAAGCATGGCTAATGCCACTAATGAGATAGCCAAAATAGATGCTGTTATAAGCAAAGAAAAGGAACGTCAGGGACAAATTGAGTCAGTCTTTGCATTAGAGCTAAAGAGAGCAAAAGGCAACGCAAATGAGATAGCCAGAATTGAGGGTGAACTTAATCAATCCAGGCTAGACAGTTTGGATGAGACAGAAAAGCAAACTAGAGATAAGATTAAGGCACGTATAAAGCAGGAAGAATCAGGCTTAGCAGTGTTTCAAAGTATTGTAGATAGGCAACGTGAGATAGGAAGAACTGACCATGCAAAAGAATTAAGCGAAATATCAAAAAGGTCTCAGGTCATTAAGAAGCTCAAGAAAGGACTTGCATCGGGTGAATTGGCTGAGTTAGTTAATCTTAATGTAGAGAGAGGCAATATTGAAGTTGATTATCAACAGGGTGTTATTGAGCGTCAAAAAGAAGCTAACGACAAATATAAAAAAGGACTTCAGGACAGGGCTAATGCTGAAAAAAGAATAAGAGACTTAGAAAATCAGCTTTTAGAGGATGGCATTAATAAGGAAATTCAAATTAATGAAGATAAATTCAAAAGATTAAGAGAAAACACAAATAAAAATGTCAATCTTAATGCAGCTGAAAAAAAGAAGCTTGTTGAATTATTAACAGAACAAGAGGAGAAAGCTGTTCAAAAAATTAAAGACAAATACGACAAAATTGACAGTGACAGAGAAAAGAAACGTCTTGCAAATATTGAAAAGCAAAACAATGACTTTTTAGATACCATTGAAGCAATACAAGAGCAGAATTATCAAAACACATTATCAGACCAAGAGAGAGAATTATTAGCAGTCCAGGACAAATATTTTGCACTTGAAGAGGCAGCTCAAGGAAATGCAGATGCTTTAAATGCAATAGAGATAGCGCGACTTAATGAGGAAAATGATATATATAATAAATTTCAAAAACCACTAGATGATAAAAAGATTGCAGATGAAAAGGCAGTTGCAGATGCAAAAAATACAATACGAGACAAACAAATTGCAAACGTAGAGGCTGGCATTTCTTTATTAAAAGATGTTGCAGGAAAAAATAATAAACTTCAAGCTTTGGCAATAGCAGCGGAAAATGCAGTTGGTATTGCTAAAATAATTATAAGCACACAAGCAGCAAATGCAGCAGCTAAATTAAAATACGCGGCCATTCCAGGTGGTTTAGCTTTGGCAGCAGCAGAAATAACAGCAAACAAAGTAAGTGCTGGAATTGGTATTGCAGCATCAGTGGCAGCAGCAGCAAAAGGAATCGCATCCTTAAAAGCAAGTGCAAGTTTAGATAGTGGTGGCAATTTAGGTGGTGATGGAGCGGGGGGTGGCGCAGCAGTTGCACCATCTTTCAACGTAGTAGGTGATTCAGGAATCAATCAAATCGCTTCACTACAACAGCAGCCCGTTCAGGCTTTTGTAGTAAGTGGCGAAGTAACTACAAGTCAAGCTTTAGACAGAAACAGAGTTGAAAATGCAACATTATAAACGAATAAAAGTTATTATAATATGAGAATAGTTGAATTAATTATTGATGAATCAGATGAGCAAAGTGGAATTGAGGCGGTGTCGCTTGTACATTCACCAGCAATAGAAGAAAACTTTATTGCATTGAATAAGCAAGAGGTACTACTCAAAGAAGTAGACAAAGAAAAGCGTATTCTTATGGGTGCTGCTTTAGTGCCTAATAAACAAATCTATCGCAAGAACGATAAAACAAACGATGAGTATTATATCTACTTTAGTGCTGACACGGTGCGCAAAGCCTCAGAACTATTTTTTAAGCGTTCTAACCATCAAAACGCAACCTACGAGCATAAACAAAACATTAACGGAACTACAATTGTCGAGAGTTGGATCGTTGAATCCACGAAAAAAGATAAAAGCGCACACTACGGTTTAAACGTGCCAGAAGGTACTTGGATGATCAGTATGAAGATTGATGACGAGCAACTATACAAAGAGGCGAAAGAGGGTACTATAAAAGGCTTTAGTATAGAGGGTTATTTTGCAGATAAATACGATATGACTAAAGAAGAAACCTTTGAAGACTTTGAAAAAGAAATTGTAATAGACGAATTAAAAGAATTACTACAAAAACAAGAATTAGAATCATATAGCGATTATCCACAGAGCGTAAGAAATAATGCAAAGCGTGGTATAAAATTAAATGAAGCTGTAAACAATAAATGTGCTACTCAGGTTGGAAAAGTTCGTGCACAGCAGTTAGCTAATGGCGAACCTGTAAGCGAAAAAACTATTAAGCGTATGTTTTCGTATTTAAGTAGGGCAGAAACTTACTACGATGCAGGTGACAAAGAATCGTGCGGTTATATTTCTTATTTGCTATGGGGTGGCAAATCGGCAAAGACTTGGGCTGAATCTAAAATTAAACAAATAGAGCGTGAAGACTTAGCAAGTATGTTAGTAGATGAAGACTTTGCAATTATAGATGACCGTTTAGCTTATTCATCTAAAGACAAGGCAGAAGAAGCTGCAAAAGATTTAGGTGTTGAGGGTGTACACGAACACGAATACGAAGGCAAGACTTGGTATATGGTAGGCGAAACGCATAACGTTGATATGTATGATGATTGCCCAGAAGGCTATGAAAAGGTAAATGGCAAATGTGTTAAGAAATGAAAAAAAAACGAACGAAAGAAACACAAGGTAAATCAAGCCCAAAAGGCGGCAAAAGAGGTTGCTTATGTAAAGACAATACATACTCTTCAAAGTGTTGTGATGGCACACTTAGAGCACAGGGGATAGGCAAGGTTTAAAACAAAAATGAAACAAACAATTTAATAAAAAGTTATTATAAAAAGACTAATAAATAAAAAAGATGAAAGATAATTCAATATTAAACAAGGTAAGAGAACTTCTTGGAATGGAAGTTAAATTAGGCACACGAAAATTAGATGATGGTGTAACAACTATTGAAGCAGAAGAATTTGAAGCTGGTTTTCAAGTTGTAATTGTAACAGAAGACGAACAAAAAATTCCATTACCTGTAGGCGAATACAAATTAGAAGATGGCTTGATGCTTGTTGTAGCTGAAGAAGGTTTAATTGCTGAAATCAAAGAAGCTCAAGAAGAAGTTGTAGAAGAGGTTGTTGAAGAAGAAGTGGTTGAAGAAGAAGTTGAAGCATCTGTAGAAGAAGCTAAACCAATTAAGAAAACAGTTGAATCAATCGTGAAAGAAACTTTCTTTTCTGAAATAGAAACTTTGAAAAAAGAAAACGAAGAATTGAAATCTAAATTAGAAAAATTCTCTAAAGTAGAAAACAACGAAAACACGAATGAAGAAGTAGTTGTAGAAACTAAAGAAGAAGTTGTTGAACTATCTGAAGAAAAAGAAGTAGAAGCAGCAGCTAAACCAATAGTACACAATCCAGAAAACAAAGAAGCGAAAATAGGCAAAACAATTTCACCAAATCGCAAACGTACAATTATGGACACCGTATTATCAAAAATAAATAACGCAAATAATAATTAATAATTAAATAATAGAAATATGGCTAATACCGTAACAGGAAGCACTTATGCTGGAGATTTCGCTGGACAATTTGTAGCAGCAGCTCTTTTAAGTGCACCGACAATCGAACAAGGGTTAATTACTGTTCTCCCGAACATTCATTACAAAAGGGTAATGAAGAAAATCAGTACAACAGGAAACGTATTGGTAAACGCAACTTGCGACTTCGACCACAATATGGATGTCGATGTGGCAGAACGAGTTCTTACTCTCAAGGAGGTACAAAGCAACGTGCAATTGTGTAAAAAAGACTACCACCAGGATTGGATTGCTGCTCAAGCTGGATATTCAGCTTACGAAGATTTACCAGCAGACTTCAAATCATTTATGTTAGCACACGTTGCTGGAATGGCTGCTGCTTCTATCGAGACATCGATTTGGGAGGGTGCTTCTGGAACAAGTGGACAATTCGATGGTTTAGTTCCATTGGCTTTGGCTGATGCAACTGTTGTTGATGTAGCGTCTCACGCTGCCGTAACTGCTGCAAACGTAATCGATAAATTAGGATCTATTGTAGATGCAATTCCTTCTACAGTTTATGGTGCTTCTGACTTGACTCTTTATGTATCAAGAAATATCGCTAAAGCTTACATCCGTGCTTTGGGTGGATTTGCTACTGGTGGTTTAGGCGCTAATGGTGTTGACGGAAAAGGAACAACTTTCTTTGCTGGTCAAAACCTATCTTTCGATGGTATTCCTGTAGTTGTTGCTAACGGAATGGCAGATGATACTGCTATGGCTGCTCAAACTTCAAACTTGTTCTTCGGATGTGGTTTGTTAAGTGACATTAACGCTGAAGCTAAATATATCGATATGGCAGAAATTGACGGTTCGCAAAATTGCCGAATCATTCTTCGTATGTCAGCTGGTGTTCAGTATGCAATTGGTTCAGACGTAGTTCTATACCACGCATAATAATATAAACTAGAATTAAGAAAGGGTGGGTAAAATTGCCTACCCTTTTTTATTCATAAAAATTAAAAAAAATGAGTTGTGATATTACAAATGGTCGTGTAGAAGAATGTAAAGATAGTGTATCAGGTTTAAAAGCCATCTACTTTGCAAACTTTGACGACCTTGACACAGACAACATCACTTACGATGCTACAAACACGGACACCATAGATACTTGGGTTCCCGCTTCACTTATTACTCTATACAAGTACGAACTAAAGTCAAACGAAAATTCGTTCACGACTGCCGTTCAAACTTCACGTGACAATGGAACGACATTCTTTGAGCAAACACTTGCTATTTCTTTAAAGAAACAAGACCAAGCTATGCACAAGAATATTAAGTTACTTGCTTACGGTAGACCAAGAATTATTGTTCGCACTATGACAGACCAATTTTTCTTAATGGGACTTGCACAGGGTTGCGATACAACTGCTGGAGAAATTAGCAGTGGTGCGGCTTTGGGAGATTTTAATGGGTACAAATTGACCTTCGTTGCAAGTGAGGTTCTACCATCCAATTTTATTGATGTTTCTACGGAAGCAGCTTTAAAAACAGCTTTTGCTGATGCTTCTGGAGCAGATGCTTCAATAGCTACTACATAGGTTTTTCTTTTCCTTTCATAATGTAAGA
>Ga0209535_1000411_pt1 | contig 30029 bp, 31 predicted proteins | sample LinPmetageLP28_FD_184041 | JGI IMG/M metagenome (GOLD analysis project Ga0209535, IMG submission 184041) | Marine viral communities from the Pacific Ocean - LP-28 (SPAdes) (version 2) | ecosystem: Environmental > Aquatic > Marine > Oceanic | place: Pacific Ocean | collected 2009-08-22
TTTTTGTTGTAAAGTATCATATGAATAAAAGTTTTGATTTTGATTTGTACTTTTTGTATTTTTTACCCCGAATGAAGAAGATTTATTTTTATAAATATCTTCCTTTAAAATGAAATCAAAAGGACTTGGTCTTGGAGATTTACCTAACCAACTAACGCTTCCATACTTATCAGGGTCAGGAACCATATAAACGTTATTATCTATTAAATTATCTTTTTGTATAAAATCAAATTCGCCTTGCATTTTCAATAACGAGAAATCGGTAGGCTTAAAATAATAAGATATATCTCTTTCAAATACTTGTGAAGATGTTGAAATAGATAGGGTAGTAGGGTGATTGATGTTTAATAAATTATTAACTTTATTAGTCGCTTTAAACATTAACCCTGATACAGAATTATATTGACTATCAGTTGATAGGTAGTAATAATCGGTACCAATAGATTTAGCAACTAATTCATTATCGAAAGGAAGTTTTAAATTATTTTCCCCATCTTTTGTATAATCGATATAATCTGACCTATCTAATAAATTTATATCTAACTCATTAAATGTTATCGATGGTCCTTGTATTGCACTTAGCTCACTTAACGTAATATTTTTTTCATTTATAACATCAATTAATGCTTGATTAAAATCTAAAAAGTTATTAGAACAAACAGGATGAGTTTCAGTATAGAAAATATCATTTCTGTTTACTGAATCAAACTCTTGATTGAAAAAATCTAAACCATCTGCCATATAAAGTATTTATATTAAAACTTATGCAATGCACATTTTTACCTCTTGTATTATTTTATGCATAGCAAATGCATGTAATTTCTCTGAAAATGCAAATATAACATCTTGATAGTCTAAATTTAATTCTATTCGACCTATTATATAATTTCTAAATCTTTCTTCTAAAATATTTGGAAAAGGTGCACCATCTGGTCTATCGAATCTATGCATCCATCTAAAATCATTAACACATATACACCGACCACCTGCTTGTCTATACTTTTCATGTATATAGTGCTCTTCCCCACCAAAACCAGTAAACAATTTATTAAACCCTAACCATTCGTTTTTTTTACATGAAAATACTCCCATCCCTTGAGCTGGTATTTCAAACCATTCGTCATTAGTTATTTTAGTTTGCCATCTACCATAAAAATTAGTACCCCATTCAGAATCTAAATGAGTGCTAATAGTTTTACCATCGTCATATATTAATGGACCTTGAACCAAATCATTTTTTTGGTGGTGGTTTATGTAAAAATTTTTTAATTTATCGAAAGCATTCGGTAAAAATAAAATATGACTATCGCAGATAACAACATATTCATTGGTTGCATATTTAAAGACTTCACCTTTACAAAATGAAGTCTTCTTTTCCGTGTATTTTATGTATTGTATTTTTAAATTACTTTTATGGTTACATAATTTTTCATTTAATTTACCATCTTTTGATTCAGGGTTATTATCAATTACTACTACTTCTGTAACTAATGGGTGAAATAAACGGATTGATTGTATGGTATAATAAAGACCAGAAAAATCATCATAAGTAGCAATACCTACTGTAAACATACTATAATTTATGAAGATATAAGAGATAAACCAGTATATATATTTTGCATAACAAACTGATCTATTAAACCACCATCATCATTAAATTGACTATATGATGTTATAGTTTCGAATTGCGTGGCTGGGTTGCTATAATCTATAAATTTTTGATCATAAGAACCATCGATAGCATCCTTATATTCATAAAATTTGTAGAAATTTTTGATATTATTTGGATTACCTTTTATGTTATCAAATTTTTGATCTAATAATCTCCAGATATTATCTTGTAATTTAAATTTAGAACTGCTTAAACTTACCCCTTGATTGTTAACTGTATTAAGTTCAAAAGCAATAGGATGTTTATTATCAAATATATCTGCAGGTACTAATAAATTCCAACCCCATGATCTATCATAGTCAGATAGACTATATGTATTTGAATTAATTTTATTATACCTAAAATCATTAGTACTTAATAAATTAGTATCGAGTAATGTATATGTTTCACTAAATTTTTCGAAGCCTATTATAGGCTTCGATTCAGGGCCAGTTTTTAATTCAGATGTGTTAAAGTCTAACTCTGCCCCTTTATTAGTACCGTAAATTTCAGAATTTTCGTAGCCTTTACTATCAAAATTTTGATTAAAATTATTAATTGAACCTATTTGTAATGAAGCAGGTACAGATAGGTTATCTACAACTCTTTGAAGACTAGGCGGTATATTTATAAAGTATTTTTCTACATCAATATCAGTAGATTCTAACATACTTATTAAAGATCTAACATTACTATAATTTACATCTGCAATATTTGAAGGCATATTGCTAACCTTTTCATAAATTTTTGTACCTAGATTATTCGGGTTACCGCTTATATCCCCTACCATGGTTCCAAGAAAATTATCAAAGAAATTATTTTTATCAGTTAAAATGTTTTGAAATATTAATTGTTTGTAATTTTCTTTCTGATCATTATCTTCATTTATTTTTCTGTATATATTTTTACCTTCAACTGGGTAAATGTTAAATATTGTGGAATCTCCAGATACTACTCCGTTTCCAGCATTAGTTTCAAATTCATTAGAATTTTCAATAGTAGTTTTTACTTCACCGAGTAGTTTCATATTATCATATGGTTTATCTAAGATAATATAACCTTTAAAATATCCACCTGCTCCATCATCTATAATATTAGCATTATTGTAATAATACGTATCCACATATTCACCGTTACTAGTAGCAGATAAAGATAATTGATTATTACCAGCACCAATTACTAATTTAGGTAGATATTTTATTGGTGTATCAAATATACTTTTAACCCGGACAGTAAAATAAATTTTTTGATGCTGAAAATAGAACTTATTTAAACCAAACGTATTATCTCTAAAACCTATACCATCAACCCCGTTAGTAGTAAATGATAGATAGTAAGGAGCATGAGATTTATCAACCCTTAAATTAAATGGCTCAGAAACATTATTCAATACATTAAATTGGTTTTTAGTGTAATTATAATAATAAGACTCAGGGTCTTGTAGACCTTTAAGATTAAAATTAGCAAAAATAGTTCTGTTACCTACAAATGGCATAAAAATATTTAATTAATCGAGGTAAATAACGATTAAATAATTTTAATGATAAGTACTAAACAAATACAAGATGTTCAGCCAACAAAAATAATTGATGGTTCTGACAAATTACTTATAGTTAAATCAGGTAATAATAAATCACGTTCTGTTACTGTTGATGATTTTATTCATGAAAATTCTATAAGTACCGGAGAGATAAATGATTGCGCAATAACAGAGCCAAAGATTAGCGACGGTGCTATTTCAACTCGTCATATGACAGCTAATACAATTGACGGTTGTGTTGTTACTGCAGGCACTTTAGATGCTGGTAAAATAACAACAGGTACTTTAGACGCAAGTCGCGTTAACGTTACAAATTTAAATGCTAGTTCTATAAATTCAGGTACTTTAGACGCAAATAGCGTTAACGTTACAAATTTAAATGCTAATAATATAACTTCAGGTACAATCTGCGGAGATCTTATCACAGGTTTAACTGTAAATGCTGCTTGTATCACAGGTTTAACTGTAACTGCTAATGATATAACCACAGGTACTTTGGACGCAAGTGTCGCTACTGTTACAAACCTAAATGCAGACAACATTACAACCGGTTCTTTAGATGCAAATAGAATAGGTTCTAATACCATTGTATCATGCCATATAAATACATGTTCAATTCAATCGTGCCATATAGTTGCTGGATCTATTGATGCAGGTAAAATTGCTGCTAATGCAGTCGGTGCAACAGCAATTGCCGCAGGTTCAGTTGCTGCTAATGCTCTTGAATCAAATATTATTATAGCAGGTTCTATACAAAGTAGTAATTTTGATGGGTTTAATTATGTATCTGGTTCTACTACAGGTGACCAACTATTACAATACTTAAATGCTGGTGAAAACGGTTTCTTCCTCGATGAAAGAACAGGTACAGCAGTATTTACAGATATAATTGCACGGGATAATGTTATTGCTGCTAATTATATCAAATATAATGAAGATTCAGGCTTGAGTGCTATAGATGCTACTGGAAATTTCGGTATAAATTTAGATACGGATTTTATGTCTATAGAAAACGGTAAAGTAACTATTACAAGAATACCATCAGACACTGTTGTAGATCAATCACTGTTTCTCACACCTAATACTATATTCTTTGGTCAGTCTGAAACGCAAGAATTTGAATTACCAACCTTTAATCAAAGGCTTGATTTCTTCGGTACGGATATTGGTGATACAACTACTTGGTCTCTTAGCCCTACTTCGGTACGAATACCCAATCTCTACGGCAACGACGAGTATAAATTCGATTACTATTTGAACACTCAGTTAGTTTTATATCATGAAAATGATTTTCGTAATGTGGGAATTTATAACTCTGGGTTTGTAAGTAATTCGGTATTACCAGTTAATGGTACAAGGGAGGCTTTAGTCGACAAAGCCACTGGCTCCGGAGCCGGGCAGTGGTATAACCCCGATGGTGCCGGTGTAGTCGCTGAACATGTATTAATGGTTATCGATTTGCAGGAATATGGTATAAACGCTGCGCAAGTTAACGGTAATTTAACATTAAATAATGTAAAAATAAAATTCGATACATCTAAAACTAACATACTATCGTTAATTGAATCATTTTCTTTATTTAATGTTAATACATATTGGACATCAACAACTGCTATACACAGTGATCAAACTAGTGTTAATTCTGGTAATACTGCTAGATCGACGGTTAAAAATCCAACAGTAATAGGTGATATATTTGAAACGATAATTGATTTAAATATAGGACATCCGCAGACTGCTGCTGAAACTGGTGGAAATGCACAGAGATTTGCAACTGTTGTGTTGTCGCGATCCTCAAACGTATTGCTACAAACTAATACTTTTCCAGATTATAGAGGTTATGTTCCATTATCTGCAGAATTTACTACAGATACAAATTTAAGATTTGAAGCTAACGGGGCAATACCAGAAACTAAAAACTTTGATTTATCAACAATAAATTATTTAATACCAGGGCAACAGGCAGTCAGAGCTTTAGAAGATACTAGAACTGACACTAATGCTCTTATACCCTTTGAATGGATATCCGATAGCCCACGTCAATTAGGGTACCCTGAACTTAATATACTCTCACCTCTTTCAGGTTCTACAGCTCTTAGCGGTGGTACACCGATAAGGGATATATTAGAAACGCATGGTGGTTGGTCTCAATACTCTACTGCCAACGGTAACTAACAATAAATAATAATATGTCAATTTCGAATAATAAAGACGATCTTCAATTAATAAAAGATAGGTGGACTGAAAATTTCAGCAGTTCTGTTAACTCTGGTGATGCTTTACCCGTTGATATAAGAAAACAACACTATCAAGACTTCACTAATGAAGATTTCCATTATCTATATGAAATAGTAACATCAATAATGGATACATTATCTTCCAATGGTATAGATGTTAATTTAGGACAACCTGAAAATAGACAGATTAAACATAGAAAAGCTGTTAAAGAAAGATTTCCTAAATAATAATTATTCTACTATTTCTACAGCACTACCATCTGTATCATCTATAATATAATTACCATCGGAATCTATTAAAATTGTAACATCGGGAGAATCATCCACGATAGTAGGTGTATCTGTAATAACTGATATAATTTCTGGTGTTGCTCTTACTGGATCTACTCTGGTTCCAACGGTTGCGGTAAAACTACTATTTACACCACTATCCGCATCGAATTCTAATATATCTTCATAATAGTAAAATGTACCGAAGCCAGATGTACCAACAAATATATTAGAGACATCATCCGCCTTACCAGGTCTTATAATTATCTCATTACCACTGATACCAGCAAATATGTTAGTACTATTTGTTTCAACCCTATCAATTACTTTAAAATCTTTACCCCTTGTATTAGCAAAAAAACTACTACCTTTTAGGTGGAAATTTCTATCTTTATTATATCTATCTTCAGTTATTAGCGGCATTCTATTACCTTCTACCGATAGGTCAACTTTAAAATTATCCGAAGATAGTAATTGGGACATACTTTTAGAGTTATATCGAGTTAAATATATAGGGTCTACACTTAAAGCTGAATAATGTTGTTCAACATCAGCTGCTGATAGATAATTTAAAAATATACTATCTGGTATTATATTAGTAACCTCAATTGTTTTATTATCAGAGCTTCTAAAAATATTATTACCGCTATCAGTTACTACTAAAGTTAAATTGTAAGAGCCAGGGTATTTGTAAGTGTGAGATGCTGTTAATTCAGTTGATTTTGTACCATCCCCAAAATCTATGAAATAATTATTATCACTTACTGAAGATTGAGCATTTAAAAAATCCGGGGCTACATGTATAGGTGTAAAGTCCGCATATGCAGATAGTATTACATTATCTAAAAACGGTTTTAATGAATAATCTAAAACTGTTATTGGTACGCTAATTTTTGATAAATTATCATAACCTTTATCGAAGTTGTATTTAATATCAGGCATCTTCAACTATTATATTGTTACGTATGTTACCGTTAAATAAGAATGGGTATTTAAAGAATTCTAATACAGTATCATTTGAATATATTTTAATATCTAAATCTGAATATATAGCATTAAAACCAACTAATGATATATTAGGTGTTTCATTTAAAGTTGTACCATCTGATGGGTCAATTCTTCGTGTAAAAATACGATCAACACCATTTAAACTAAGTATCGAAACTTTTAAATCATTTAAACTTATTGTTTCACCTAGTTTTAAAGATTTAAAGTAATTTTTAAAAATTAAATCTGTTTGCTGTTTTAAACTTTCTTCACTTACCCTTTCTGAAATTTTTCTTTTTAGTACAAGGAAAGTATCATCGATAAAATCTTTACTGATTTTTTCTGTATTATTTTTTTCAAGACCTAAATTAAATCCCATATAAACTGGGTCTTGAGGAATTATTTCCATTGTAACTAATTTTTTATCTTCTAAAGAATTAATAATAGAATTTTTTTGAGATAAAGTTAAGAATGATAATGTATTATCTTCATCCACGTTACGAATTTTAGGTACTGTGAAAAGATATATATTGTTTAACTCAGCTGATGATGAAAATTTAACCTGATTAAATAAAAATCTTGGATCTTCATTAGGTGTATCTAGACCTAAGTCGTAAAAATATTGAATATATTTTTGAATAAATGTTTTATTATTTACAACGTTGTATGAATCTAATATATTCGAGAAATTTTTTCTAAGAAAACTATTAAAATCTTCATTTGTTACAAGTCTATCTTGCGCAGTAAATAATTTGGGTGCATTTTGTTGTATTTCTTCAATGCTTTCCTTTTCTTTTGGAAAGGTGGATTCAATTGTATTAGTAAATGCTAAATCTTGCAATTTATCAGGTGATAAAAATTCGTAATTTTTATCATTATATATATCTTTACTAATACTTTCAAATTGAACTGATGTAAAATAATTTACAGTTTTGCCATTTAATGCATTTGCTTCGATAACACCTTTTTCACCATCACTTTTAATATAATATATAAAAATTTGATCTCCGGCGTTAAGTTTTTTACCAAAAACCCCGTTACCAAATTTTATTTCATAAAACCCATTTTCATTTAACCTTTTTTCATAAACTGGTGAAGTGGGATTTTCTAAAAATAAATTATTTGTTTCTGTGTAATACGTATATAAACCACTATTGACATCAAATGTATAAACATCTATAGAACTATCCTCTATATTAATAGGTTCGTTGTTAATATTATCCTTAACGAGAAGGGTGAATATTTCAAAATCCTCACCAATAGCTCTTTGCGGTGGGTATTCAAAATATCTACCTTGAAAAAGTAAGTTATCTTCAGAAAAAGATTTTAATTCTTCATCGACAGTTAAAGTTTTATTAAAAGTTATATCATTTTTAAATGAAAAATAAGTACCATTAACAATAAAAAAGGAATATCTTTTTAATGTATATAAATTTCTATCAATATTTGCATTTGCTGAAACTTTAAACGGTAACAACGATGTCTGGTAACCAATAGGTTTATAGTCTATAAGTTTAACAATTCTATTCATATTTTCATATATAGAAGCTTCAGTAAATAGAGTTTCATTAGATGATTGGTTAAGATAAAAAAGTAAAGTATGGTACGAATAAGCAATTATATCTATAATCGAGGATATATTACTACCTTCAAATATTTGATCGGTAAATACACCTTCTTCGTTTAACCTATCTTTTAGTAGTTGTTTTAACGTCAATGCATCAAACGAAGCATAACTTTTTTTAGAAAGGGTAAAATCTGTAAGGTTTTCTTTTGACATAAAAATATTTAATTAAAAAATGAAAAATCTGATTTGTTAATTGAACCTGTTAAATTGAGACTTTGGTTCGGGAATCTCGGCACAACGTATACTATATTAATATTGTATTCTTGTTCTGATATATTAGCATCAACTGTTAAACTAGTAATTGTTATTCTAGGCTCAAATTTTTCTATTCCATTGACTATAGTTTCACCTATATTTTGACCTCTAACCTTTGAAACGGGTAGAAATAATAAGTCTCCGAAATTTAGACCAAATGTAGGGTTTAAAATTTTTTCACCCGGTGAAGTAGTTATTATACTAATCATTGAGTTTCTTATTGCGGCTAAGTTATCTGATGATTCAATATCAATATCTTGTTTATTAGGTAAAGCTTCATTTCTTTTCAGTTTACCTATAACAAGATCTAACTTTAAATCACTGAAGATTTTTTCATCTGGTTTATTAGAACCTTTTAATATATCTAAATTTAATTTAGCCATTTTAAATATTTAATTATAGATAGTTGGTTGATTAAATATAAATATTATTATGGCAAAAAAATTCTTAAATTTAATAGAGCAGATATCTGCTAAGATGAATAGTGGGTTTCAAACTGGTGGATTGGTAAAATTAGCTAGTAATTATAAATCCAAAGAAGGTTACAAAAATCAAAATAAGGAACAACAAAAATATATTGACGATTATTTTGATTCAGACAGTAATTATCTAGTAAAAAATGTAACTACTGAATACCCTACAAACTCCCCGAATAACAGTGATAATAGAGGTAATTTCTTCTATATTACGGTTGCTAGGGAATTAGCTAACGGGTTATCAGATACACAAGGTCAAGTTACTGTTACAAGTGATATGTTAGAGCCTATTGATTTAGGTATTAACCGACACCCAGTACCAGATTCACAGAAATATGATAATAAAGTACAAATTGACCCTGTTGAAGCTGAAGAAAATGAAGAACAACAGCAAACAATGACTCAGCAAGGTGATAGTCTTAAAAAGACTAATCTATCTAACGCACGTCAAAATACTAAGATTCCTTCATCTCCAGCAACACCTTCACCAGCAGTCAATGAAAATTATACTTCACAGTATATGCCAATTAACGGGTAATTTTATGAAAAACAAAGACACTCAATTAATAGAAGAAGCTTACACCCAGGTGCAAGAAGGATTCGGCGATTTTGCTAAAGGCGCTGCTAAAATGACCGGTAAAACAGTTGGTAAAGTTGGATTAGCAGCCACAGGAGTAGCAGCAAAAGGTGCCGGTATCGGACTTGACGGTATAATGAAAGCTTTAAACTACCTTACATCAGCACAGCTTCAAAAACTTGGACAAGCTGCTTTAGATAGAGCAGATAAAATAAGAATTAGCGACGAAGAAGATTGCTAATGAAAACTTTTCAAGAGTTCCATACTGATAGAATATTAAATGAAGTTGCATTTGCTCTACCTGCTATACCATATCTCGTAGGAGGAGCTAAAATATTAACCGACTTAGCTATTTCGGTAGTCGTTACTAAGCTAGGGTATGACGCTATAACATCTGACGCAGTTAAGAGTGCATCGGAAATGATTACCGGTGGTGGTATTGAAGTGGTCCCATTAACACAAGCTTCTCCTGAAATAGTTATAGATGCTATTGCACCACATGTAACTAGTGGTGGTACAGTTGCGGTTACTACTGAAGCAGCTACAGGTATTGGTAGTTTATTGGATATACCAGCCCAGGTAGTAACTTCTGTTTTAACTTATGCAGCAGGATTAGGTCTTTCGACTCTAGATGTTTGTTTAATCTTTGGAGCTGGTACTGCTTTAACTGCTGCTGGGGGTTATATGTACTATAAAAATAACGGACCGAAGAAATTTAAAAATCTTCTCAAAAAAGCTCTAGAAAAGATTGTAAAGCTACTAAAAATGGCAGGTAGAGTAGCATTACATGCATTTATGCTTACCGGGAGAGCAGCTGCTGCTGCTATGGCAGCTGTATGGGGATGGGTTACCGGGTTAATAGGTGCCGGTTTATTGGCCATAGTTAAGAAGGTAATTAGTAAGCTAAGAGATAAAGATGATGAAGATAAAGATGAAGATGTGGATTCTAAATCTTCTCAAGATGTGGATTAAAAAATTAAGCTAGATCGATACTATCTTTATCTGATTTTTGAGATTTAGCAGCAGCAATTCTATCTAGTTTTTGCTGCTTTCCGTAACTTTTTAAAGCTCTACCACCTTTAACAGCTAGCTTTGTCGCTGGACGTTTTAGTTTACCTAATTTACGGAATTTTAATATCTTAATTACATCTGCAAATGGTATTAAAGATATAGCGGATATACCAGCGTTAATTGCATGTTCTTTAGCTATATCATTCTCTTTTTTTGCTAAAGCTAACCCTGATCTGAGTCCAGATATTAACAAATTTACTAAATCCGCAGTAGTTCCGACTTGAAAGAGGGGGTCTAGACCAATTATATCTAGAGCTGTTTGAAGATTGTCAATTGCATTGCGTTTTCTTCGCTCAGTCTCTTCCGCTTCGTTTAAAACTACATCATATTGTTCAGCGATAAGGTGAAGATCATCTTTCATATAATTATTTATTAAATCTTCTCAAGATTAACCCAGCATGCAAAAGCATTAATCTCTTTATCTAATACAAATACGTCTTTATACATGTGATCTGAAATAGTCACTATATATTGACGTTTTTTATTGTCATCCAAACTAGAAGTATATACATAATTTAAGTACTGCTTCATTAAGTTATGATAGTCTCCTTGAAACTCGTTTTCGTTTTCAATTAGATACTTTCTTAACTTTAAAGAATCTTTAGATGTAACATGCTTATGAATAACAATAACTATATCTTTACTATCCACGCTATGGTCAATTGTAAAGATATTACTAATAGTAGCTTTTTGAATACTATTCAATACCTTCCGAATATCAGGATAACTTTGCTTAATTACATTAACAAAATTAGGTTTCTGGTCAGTTTCAATCTTGATACCTTCATCCTTAACAATATTAATAACACGTTTTACCACATCATCAAACGGCGGCATTAGGTCGAAGAATTGAGTTCTACTTTGAATAGCGGGTATAATTTTATGCTTATAATTTGCTGTTAGAATAAAACGAGTCATACCACTATATTCCTCCATCGTATTACGTAGTGCGCGTTGCCCGTCTAGGGTAATACCATCAGCCTCATCCAAGATGACTACTTTATGTTTCCCATCGAGAGACTTAGTCTGACTAAAGCCAACTACCTTAGAGCGTATAGTATCTATACCATTTTCATCTGAGGCATTAATATACAGGTATTGACACTCTAATATATCATTTACTAATATTCTAGCTAATGTAGTCTTACCTAAACCAGGGGTACCAACGAAAAGCAGATTTGGTATTTCTTCAGTAATAGATTCAAAATACTTTCTATTGCTATCAGATAATACCAAATCTGATAACGTTTTAGGTCTATACTTTTCTACGTATAAGTTATTAAACATTATTTTTTCCTTTTTGATGGCTTTGTAACGGTTACTGTTACCGTCTTTCTTACCTTCGCATTACCGACCTTTCTTTCGGTTATCTTTTGTCTTGTTACTTTTCCCATAATTAAATATCTGTATAATATCTACTAGTTGTTACATTCGTAGAACATTTACCTTTTCTAATAATTTTTTTAGAACTATCCTTACTACTAATTATATCTGAGTTCCTATTAGTTTTATTACCAAAGATAGAGTCATAATTATCTCTATATTTTGCATGATCTACACCTTCACGCTCTTTACATCCTTTATATCCCATAATTATTTACCTGACGAACCGAAACCCTTATTACCACGTTTAGCTTTTTTAACCATTCCAGCCCATCCAACTTTAGTATCGTAAATCTTTTCAACTTTAATTTGAGCTACCTTATCACCTTTTTTCACAGTATAATACTTACAATTAAAGTTATACATTTTAACAGCGCAGTCACCTCGATAACCATTATCAATTTCCCCTAGATGAGGTTGAAGACCAGCTTTAAACCCGAGACCTGATTTAGGTCGTAGTACAAATCCAAACCCTTTAGTAATATCAGCAACAGTAATACCAACAGGTACTATAGCATTACCTACAGTGACATCACCCATCCAGGAACTACTACAAGGTATAACCGTATCTTCCACCGCATAAAGATCAAAACAATTATCACCGTCGTGAGCTTTAGTAGGTAGAACAGCATCGTCATGCGTCTTTACAAATGTTATATTAACTTTATCCATATACCTATTATAATATATTAGTTTAATTATTCAACTTTATTGATAAATATTTTTATATGGATGACGACGTTGATATAGTTGTAGATGATTTACTTGCTCAATTAAAGGGGGCAAATTTAGCTGCTAAAGAAGTTGAAAAAAATGAATTTAACTTAGACAAAGATAAGTTAGAAGATTTTTTATTAAAATACTCAGGTAAGCTAATTAAAGATAGTGTAGATTATGTTGAAGAGGTAAAACAGTTTATTACATCAGCTCCAGATTCTAGAGATGTTGAAGCTTTAAGTAAGTTAGTAGGTGCATCTGCTTCAGCAATTGAAAGTTTAAATAAAATTTTAATATCTAATAAAACTAACGATAGTAGAAAAGAGATTAAACAAATGGATATTGATAGTAAAAAAGAATTAGCTCAAGAAAACGACCAACGTTTAGGTTTAACTATCAATAGGGAAGAATTACTAAAGCAACTTATAGATGATGCTAAAATTATAGAAATAGATACTTAATTTAAAATATTATTATCTTTATAAGCTTTGCTTACTATTTGATTTTTTAATATATCTAAATTTTCTTCTACATCTTCTATAGTATTTTCAAACTGTAGTAATACTGCTTTATTATTATGTTGATTTCTTACATTTAAATTCTTTAAAAAGTATATATACTCTCCTAAATCAGCAGTTAACTCAATAAAAATTGATTGTCGAATTTCCTCTGAAAAGGATAATAATCTTTCATAGTAATCATAGTCAGTTACCAAGTTACTACTATGTGAAGTTTTAGAAATTGAAGTTTCGGTATAATTTGCTATATCTTTTAAATTATTCTTTAATATTGCATCATTCATTAAAGAAAAGTTTTTTTGAAGTTTTTTATTTTGTAAAGACACTTTATTAAAAACTGTATTAGGTATATTCAAAGGAATATTTTTTGATTCGTTATAAAATATATCAAAAAACGGGCATATAGAATCATCAAATATTGTATTTACATCTAACAAAGTTCCGACATCATCAGATAGATCTTTAAAAAATGTATTTTTATCACCTAATATTTTTTCTATAACTATTTTAAAATTAGATGCTAATGATTGATATTTTTCGATATAATAATTTTTATTTTGAATATCTATTTCATAACCATCTAAAATAAATTTATTATTGTTTAATTTTTCGTATATACTAGATATATCTTTGATAAAATCCCCTGATGATTTGCCTTTTTCGTAATCTATATTGAGTTTTAGCATATCAATAAAATCGTCAAATAATTCTAATAAATTAGTATTATTTTTATAATAATCAGTTTTTTGTAAAATAACTGTATCCAGATAACTTGGTAATAATGATAATTCGTAACTCATAATATATTTTCCTTATATTTTAAATCTTTAAAGTTATATGTTTTGACCGCAAATATTTTATTACTATATGTATTATCACTATTAAAAGTGTGGGTAACTTCTACTATAAAATATATACCTAATAGTTTATCATCAAAATTATTTTCTACATAATTTTCACTTCTATCTAAAGTAAAAAAATTACCAGCTTTTCTAAACATTTGACCTTTTAATGTAAGCTCTACTCCAATATTAGTTAATAATAGGTTTTTTAAGAGTTTATTTATACCGCTTGATTTTCTAATAAATTCATCTCCACTATATAAAGAAAAAACGTTTTCATATGATAGATTTGTAGTTTTAGATGAATTTAATACTAAACTTGGTGAAGGTGAATTATTAAAACCTTTCATATTACTTACATAATTTTCATCGAAAGTATTTTTAGCGGAAACTATATTACTATCTTTTTGCTCTAAATTAAATGCTTTATCACCTGGGCTATATGAATGAACAATTTTTGTATTATTTTTTTTGCTACTAATGTTTGCATTAACATTAAAAAATTTATAATCTATAACATTCCCTTTTTCACCAAAATATGCAATAGTAGATGGAGATTTTTTACTACTTTGAACTACATTTTCACCCGTACCAGCACCACCTGTTATGACAAGTTTTTCCATATTCAATTTTCCAGCTGTATCATCGTTTTTATTAAAAGCTTTATCAAATTTTTCCTTTACACTTATTAGTTCATACTGACCATTATAGTATCTCTTTTTCAAAAATGAAAAATCTTGACCTGTTTTATCGGTGGTATGTTTATCGTAAATATACATTAAATCTTTATATGCAGTACTGCTAGATGGTGATGTGTAGAATATTTTACTGGCCCCTGTGTCAAAATCAGGTGTTTCACCTTTTTCTGTTTTTATTATTTCATTAATATCATTTTGAAACAATCCGTCTTTTAAAATTAATTTTAAACATTCGCCGGTAGGTACCTCTCTATCTTTATTAGATAATAACTCTATTGGGGTGTCGGTTTGTAATAATTTTGTAGTAGAGAAAAATATATTTTTTTCTTTTAACAATTTTTCATCAAAATCTATAAAATCAAATCTTTTCAATTCATCGGTACCGTCAAATAATTGTTCATCATTAACTAATGCAAAAACATTTTTAAATGAAAATGTATCGTTAAATTTATTGCCTAGTTTACCAAAACTTTCATCAACATTTTCTACTGGTACAATTTCTAGATAAAATAAATCTCTACCATCACCTCTATATGTATAACCTTTTAAAAGATCTGAGTTTGCATCAAACTCTTTAACGTTTTTCGGGGTAGCTAAACGTTCTAACGATTCACCATTATTTAAAATAGTTAATGACCCTTTTAAAAATGGGTCCATTATGCTATCCTTAATAGTAATATTTCTTATAGATGATTTTGATAAAACTGATACGTTACTATCAGGGTTAAATAATAAAGTTTTAAAAATATAGTTTTGTTGATCTACAACATATAAAAACTTTTTCTTATCATCATAAATAAATCCTTCTAAAAATTTGTATCTCATTGTAGCTGTTTAGTGATTGCATCTAAAACTATCTTTACATATTCAGGTTTAATATATCTAATTTTTTGACCTACAGGTAAGTTTTTATACGGGTTTATTATTTTGTTTACTAGCATAATAAGCCACCAAAGATAGGTTGTACTATAAATCTGATATGATATCGTAGTTAAAGGTAAGTTTTTATTCAACGTGAAAAAATCGAAAAACGAATTATCTAGATTATCAGGTATATGTATCTTTTTAACTATATTATACATTAAAAAGTTTTTATCCCCTGATATACCTAAATCTTTAGTTTCATAAACTTTAAATATATTTTCATATCTATAAGTTTCGAGTTCAGGTAACTCGGTAATGTTATTTTGAAATTTCCCTTCCATAATTAATTTCCACCTCTCATTGTTGGACCTGCATTGGTATTTGTTGTATTTGGTATAGAGGGTTCTTCTATGGTTGAAGCACCACCAGTTGTTTCAGATGATCTCACTACTCCTGGGTTTATACTCTCATATATAAAGTTTCTCGTTTCTTCATTTAACCCCTTCAACGTTAAATTTAATTCATAAGCATCTGGTATGGTCGCGTTTAATGTTAAATTATTTGAATCATCGGTACCTTCGACTGGTACTGTTATTTCCATCGTACGCCTATTACCTAAAAAATTAACTGATAGATTTGATATATACGCATAAGGCATAAAAAGTATATCTTCAACTATTGCCTCGTATATAACGGGTATATCAACTAAATTTTTAGTAATTCTACCAGGTCTATTCTGATAAGTTAAACCAAATATTAGCTGCCAGTTTTGCAATATATCCTCATAAGTGCCGGTATTCAATAATGGTATTTTAACGTTTATTGATCTTCCATCCTGAGACATTTGAAACTGTCTTGATTCTTCTATATAAACACCAGGTCTTAAACCAAATACAGCTCCTGCTACTTCTGAAGCTGCGTCAATAGCAGCTCTTTGCATACCACTAAATAGATTATCTTGATCCTCACCCATTGAAGTAGTCATTTCCCTATATTCATCGTTTAGAAAGGGTAATATATACTGAAACCCTGTACTTTCAATACTATACAATCCATTGTATGGTTGTAAAACACTACTTTTGAATGTTTGCGTACCTAATAGTTTTTCATTTATTAAGGATTGAGTGGCTTCTAAAGTATCAGAAATAGTAGATGCACCACCTTTTACCAGATTCGTTGTACTCTCTAATATTGAACCTTCTTTAATAGCATCTTCATTAAAAAATATAAAATCCCCTTGAGATATCTTATCTGATAAAGTTTTAGCTAAATCAGCTGTTGCATTTACCGAATAAGCTAGATTAGTGACTGTACTATTTTTAATAATACGTTTTTCTTTAAGAGATAAAGAAGGTACATCTAGTCTTGAGCTTTTAGGACTTTTCGTCCATTGAAAATCTTCTCTGACATTAATAGGAATATATGGAGTATCACCACCATTTAATTTACTATAAACTTCATTATTTTGTAAATTTAAATTAGCAGAGTTGGTATTAGTTCCAGCTCTTATAAGAACTGGGATAGTATTATCTTTACCAAATTTTAAACTCCATAAATCAATTGCCATTTATAATATTTAGTATTAAACATTAAATTGCATATCTCTAAAACCTGAACTACTTTGATTATTTACTACACTGCTACTTTGATTCTTTATAATAGTGCTTCCAGCGTTCGATTTTTCTAATATAGCTTGCAATAACATATTATTTTTCTTAAGTTCATCCATTTGTTGGTTACTAATCTTAATATTCATTTTAGTTATATCTACGAAAGTTTTTCTATCTAAGGTATTCTCTAATATATTTACAGTCTTGTTATCTACAACATCTCCGTTGTTTTTAGGTATAAATAATTCAGGACCGGCTTCACCAACCATATATGGTGTATTCCGATTGACTGGGCCACCATCTTCTCTTTTGCTTTCAGCAAGCTCAGCTTCTAGTTTTTCTATTGTACTTTCTCTTGATGATCTATTCCCGAAACCGTGCCGGTTATCTCCTTCTGCTATCTTCTTTCGATGTTTTGCAATTTTACTTTCAATATCAGCCACATTTTCAGCTCTTTCGGTTTCGGCATTTTTAGCAGCTTCCACCGGGTCATCCTCAATTGCACCCAAATCTATTCCTAATAAATTAGCTACTCTATTTCTAACACTAACCCCTAAAATAGATTCTGGTAATATATTTAAAACTTTCATTAACAATTTATCCTTTATAGGACCAAAAAAACCACCTAGAGTACCTAAAACTTTTTTATAACCAGCATCTTTTTTCTCTCCAGTCTCAGCATCAGTACTACCGAAAAAGAAATTACCTATAGCTTTTAATACAGGTAGACCGTTTTCACCAATTTGAATCAAACCTTCTTTAAAATTACCTTTAAAAACTTTACTTATACCTTCACCTATACCTATAAAATTTTTCATAGGGAATTTATCTTTAATAGGTTCGATCAAAGTAGATATAAATTCTTTAGCTCCTCCAATAGTAGAACTAATTTTATCACTCATACCGGATGCCATATCATCAACTGAACCGCCATCTCCTCCTAAAAATACATTATTAAATAAATTTATAATATCAAAAATGGGATTTGAAGTTGCTATTTTAGTTAAACCTGATACAATATTACCTTTAAAAATTTCTTGAATACCTTCCCCTATTGCAAAAAACATTCTCATAGGTTGTACCTTTTTAATTATTCCGAAAATTGGACCCATAAACTCTTTTAATGTCCTTAATTTAGCTTGTCCTAGTGTTTCACCTTCTTGTTGCGTTGTACCAACACTTAACATAGCACTTAAAGTGTCAATACCCATTTGTAAAGGGAATGCAAATGCTTGACCACCTGGTACAAAGTAAAGTAACCCAGACAAACCACTGGCTAAGTCAAATAACCCTCCAACAAAATCATCATTTTTAAATGCTGAATAAGCAAATCCAAAGCTAATTAATGCACCTATTAATGGTAATTTTCCTAGTACCGGTTTTAACAATGTACCTGCTGTTTTTGCTGCTAATTTTAACCCAAGTGCTAATCCACCTTTACCTATAACTTGGAGAGTGTCCTGCATACCAGTACCACCTCCAGCAAATAGACCACCGACTAAAGCTCCTAAACTACCAAGAATAATTAATGCAGGTCCTATTAGTTTTTTGACATAAGCCATTATACTACCATCGCCTTCGCCTCCTGCTGCTTCTTTGGATTCCGGAGTCGTTAAAACTTCTCTAAAATCTTTTTTAGCTTCTTTACCTATATCAGCTATAATAACAGGTTCAGCTTTTTGTACTATACTTTCAGGTTGAGCTTTAATACTACTGGTACTCATTCCAATAGTATTACTAACAGCATCCTCTAAAGCTAGGACCCTATCCGTTAACTTATCTGAAACCCCTGATAATAGGGATAATATTTTTGCGTGGTCGACTTCCGGGTTCATCAATAATATTTAATTACCTTAACGAACTATAAAGAAGTCCGGGGTAATAGAAATACTATCATCTGAATTAGGAATTTTAGTTAAAGAAGTTTCTATTTTTCTAAGTTCATTAATATAGTCAAATACCTTGTTAAAATTGTTCGAATCAATTTCACTTAAAATTTTAACTGTATTATTAATATTTTCCTCTACTTTAATTACATTTTCACCAAATTCAAACACATCAATAAACTTAACTAGTTCATATATGTATAAATCACTAATAACGTTATTAACATTGTCTTCAGTAATTTTTTCATTTTTATATTTTCTTAAGACTATATTATTAATTTTATTATCTAATTCTAAATTAGGTTTTTTTAATTTAAAAGTAAATTCATCACTAATAACTTCTTTGGATTTAAATGTTGCTTTATTTTTATTTTTTTCTATAATATCAGATAAGTTAACCTCAACGTCTCCTGATTTATATAAACTTGAAATCTTATTTCTCAATGATAATGAAATTGATACCCTATCAATAGTATCTAAATCTTTAATATTTCCAGAAAAATTTTCTTTAATAATATTATAGATGCAATTGTTAAAATATAATAATGATAAAGTAGTTGAAAAAGTATTTTCTAATATATCTTTTTGTTGCTTAAGACTTAAAGGATAAATTTTTTGTTCTTTATCGTTTATTGGGGAATAAAAAGTAATCTCTTTTTTGAGACTTTTTACTTGACTTAAAATATCATTAAAATTTTCCATTTGAAATATTTACATTTGATTATGGGGAACACCACCCTGCTTATTATCTTTATATTCATCGTTTAGTTTGTTTAATAAAATTTTTATTTCACTTAAAGAATAATTTTGAAAATCGACGGTATTTAAATTTAAATTTTTTATTAATGCGTATTCAAGATCATATAAACTATTTAAATCAGTTTTGAATATATTTTTAAAAAAATATAAAATATCTCCATTATGTAAATTAAAGTTCATATCAAATAAATTAAGATTATCTTGTTTTAAATTATCAGCGATACTATTTACTATCTGAGATATGTTAGAATCTGAAATTTCGTTAAATATAATATCTTTTTGTTCGTTAGTTAATTTAGAAAAATTTATTTCACCGTTATCTAAAACTATTTTTTCAATTGATATAATTACTTCATTTAATAAATTTTCAACATAAAAACTATTTGATTTTTTAAAAGTTACCCTATCTGAAACTATTTCGTTACTGTTAATCGATATATTATTCACAATTGAATTAATATTCATTTTATAATTTTTTTCTTTAAAAGTTATATCAAAATCTTCCCCTAAAGTTAACGATCTTAAAAATAAAAGTATTTTTACTTTATCAAAAATATCTATTTCTTTATCACCTTTTACTGCATTATTAATAGTATTATTAAAAACTTGATTTAATACCCATGGGTCATCGGTGAAAAGATTCTTTACCAAATTTTTATATTCAAAATAACTTAATTCAGTTATTTCATAACTTTCATAGAAATATTGATTCATTTTAGAAAGGGAACGGATTAATAGCTTTAATAAGCTCACCTATATTTAAATATAAGTTACTACTAATTTCATACCTGTCATATACCCATTGAGTGTCGAAATTTTTTACATCTTCGGTGTCACCATATTGATAATCTCTTGTACTTACTGAAGTAGGCACGCAATTGTAAAATCTCCACGTTTTTCTTGGTATTTGTGATAGACCTTTATCACTTCTTGTATATTGTACTACAGTTAAATTAACTTTTGGATCCTTTATTAACTCTGCAGGGTTATTTTTATCCCTAGCTACCATTCCAAAATGTGATGCCATTATAACCCATGGTCTTATTACAAAATCTACAAATGATGAATTAGTTTCTCTAAGACTAAGGGTAAATTTATTTGATGCGAAATCTGATCTATCTTTTAATATTGTTCCTTGTATAAAACCTCGATTATTTTCAATTTTAGCTGCGGCCGAATCTAAACTATCATCCCCTATATTAAAACCATTTGTAAAAATACAACCTACTATAGCTTGATTTTTATAATTAGTTAAAGTTGCTTTAGGTAAATTTATATCAAACCCGGTGCGTTGTACAATTGGTTCTAAATTTTGTAAAACGTTAGTAGTTAAACCTAGTGGAAAATTATCGATTAGAACAATAAACTGAGTGTTTAATGGTATAGATGTATTCCATTGATCTAAACTATCTAAAAATCTATCTCTAAAACTAATTAAAGGTGTAAATGGTAAATTAGTACCAAATAAACTTAAACCAGGTTGAGCTAATGAACCACCTACAAGACTATTTGCTTTATTACCAATACTTTGTACAGCATTGTTTATAGAATTTAAAATACCTGGCATAATAATATTTATGCATAAAAAAAGCTCTCAAAGAGAGCTTTTGAATTTAGATCTTTTTTATATGTTATGCTGTCTTTCTAAAGTAATGATATGCAACGGTAGCTGTAAATGTAACAACCTCACCAGTGCCAGTAGAATCATATGATTGAGGACCTACATTCCGGATAGAACAACCTACTAATTGATATTGAGCCACTCTATCTAATTCCTTATTTAAAAGTACTAAATCAATAACTGCATCAGCTGTTGGCATAAAATAGTTACCTGTACTATCTTCATCGTCGAAAGTATCTGCTTGAACCTGTAAGAATTTTTCTCTTAAATTATGAGATTCATCTGATCTAAAAGTTAATGTATACCCTTCACTGTTATCATATGTGACTGTACCTGGTACATTAAAATTTAAACCCATGTAAGGTACTGCTACATTACCAATTGTTTTACCTGGTAATTCAGCTGTAGTAGCATAGACTAAATCTGATTCATCAAATGATACTTCAGTGCCGCCTCCAAAATTGACATTTAAAACTCTAAATAGATTATTCCTAGCAAAATCCTTAGCTTGAGCTTGTGTATAAAAACCTTGAATTGTTTGTGTTGTGTCTGCCATATAATTATTTAATCTTTACAGTTTATTGAATAACGTTCCTCGTAACATAATATGAAAAAACTGTATTTGCTGGAATTGTAATAGATCTATCGTCATTTATTCTTGGTAATATATTTAATTCAAATGTATTAGTGCTAATAGGGTAAAAATTAGTTTGTAATCCACTTAACCCACCTAATGCACTTAAAGAAACTATACCAATATCCCCTATTTCAGTATTCTGAGTAGTGACATGTTGAGTAATTATTGAAGCAGAACTAACCGTCATAGCAGTACCAAAACTAAAACTACTCATATTCACACCACTAATTTGGTTTTGTCCAGGGAATATAAATGCACTTATACTAGCTATGTTAGCAGATGTATTTCTAAACTCTGTACTAAGTGTATTTATATTAGTAGTATTAGTAACTATATCATTCTGAGCAGTTGTAATATTAGTGGTATTAGCTTCTATATCAACTACTAAACCACCACTAAGATTATCAAATGATGTACTTAAACTAGTTATTTTAGTACCTACTAGGTTATTATAAGTTATTTGTTTCGACGCATCGTTATTAATATCGACGATATATAATATATCTCCATTTTTAGGTTGAGTTACTATCTCTAAATCTGTTAATTTAGTATCTGGCATAATAATATTTATAAACTATAAATGTTTAACCAACCAATTCATTGAAATCAGCTCCAGTTTTGGTTGCGTAGAAATTAACTAAAATAAATTCTGCAGCTCTTACTGGTTTGAGATATATATCAACAATAAGCTCGTTTTGATCAATTACAGTTGGTGTATTATTCCTTTCATCGCAAACTACTAAGAAATCATAAACCCCTTCTGTGTTTTTAGCATTATCAAAAATCGGCGTTAATGTATTCAACACTCTTGTGCGGGTTAGTAATGTATTAGGTTCAAAAACAAAATACTTAACTGTCTGCCTAGTAGCTTTTTCTAGATTTAAGAATAAACGTCTTACATTAATTCTATCAAATGCACTTGGCTTTTTGAGTAATGTCTTCTGACCAAATATTACAAATCCTTCTCCTGGGAAGAATGCTACTGGATTGGTAGATATCTTATAGAGTTGATCTCTTTGCTTCTGTTTAGGGTATAATGCAAGATCATTAACACCAGTTACAATACCTCTAGTAAATCCAGCTGGTGCAAACCATGGTTGGAAATTAGCATCTGTATTGGCCATTGCTGCTCCAGCAAAACCTGAGAATGGTACGTAACACTGGTCATCTAAATATGGATCATAAACCTGTGCCCATTGAGCATAAGTTGCTGCATAACTTGTATTAACAATACTTGTATGAGCTTGAATTGGTTTAAGTATATTGAGTGAGAAGTTTTTATTAGGATCATCTAAAGTTAAGAAACTCTTACCTTTTATAAAAATTGGTTTCGGTAAGTCAGCAACAAACATATGATCTTTTCTACGTTTCTCTGCAAATTCTGCAAACCTATCAAAGATTGTTTTCCAATCACTTCTGAATGCTTTTGCTTCGGTTGTTAAATTATTAACGATATCTGATGTATAAAAACCATCAAAAGCTGAAATCGTTGCTGTATCATCGAAATACTTTTTACCTGTCGTTCTTTCAATAAATTCAGCAACTGCATTAATAGTACTGATACCACCGTCTAAGGTTAAATCGATATCAAACAAGTCAATATTTTCGACTGTATCGAATAACCTATCAAGTTTTGCTGGAATACTACCAAGATCCTTAGTTTTAGCATCTTGACTTGCATATGTACCTAGTGGGAATAAACTATCTGCAACACCTAATTGTGCTGCAGTCTGTGTCAATGAAGCTGATAACGCTTGTGCTTGGGCTAAGGTTGTAGCACCGTATGAAGCTGATAGCGTCTCTATATTCTTTATACTTGCATCATTTGTAGAAAATTTAGTTGATGTAAATCTTACCTTATTAGAAGGCTTACCATTAATATCTAACCAAGTACCACCATCTTCTGCATGCGATACATACTTATTAGTTAAGATTTGTACATTTGGTGAATCATTTTCCTTTGTATCTAAATAAAAGCTTACCGGGGAACCTCCATCAGATGTATTAATTTGCCTAAAGCTATCAAATGACCCGACATAAGTTTCACTTAATACGTAATTTAATTTAATTGTATCAGGTGAGAATGGTGATTGTCTTAGTTTAAATAATCCCAACGAAACTGTATCATCAAAATCATTAGTAGCAATATCAAATTTACTAAGATTTTCCATTATTTCTGAAACACTATCATCTTCTTGACCAAAAGTACTTGTATTATTATCGGATATTGACGATAAAGTAAAGTCTAATCTAGATGATGGTAGCGAAAGGTAATTCTTCGTCATACTGGCCGATTGACCGAGTGTATTGGTATTTAAAATACCGTCAAAATCTGTTGCAGGGTTGAGATTTGTATTATCGACTGCACCAACATAAAACCCTTGATATTTTTCATCGATAGTTGTTTGACCTTTATTGAGAACTAATAAACCTGCTTTACCCAATTCATTAAATGAAGATAACTCTTCTGCTTTAGTACCGACATTACTGAAATCGAAACCATCTTTTTGTAAAATCTGATTATATTGCTTTTGAGTTAAAGAGAAGTGTCTCGGTTTACCGAGTGTATATAATACACCTGATTGAGATTGGTTTAATGTTCTAAGACCTCCACCGAATGGAATATCTCCTCCATCTGTTATTGTATTACCAATATTAATAGCACTTACCGGGTAGGCTAAAACTCCGTAATCGTTACCGAAACCATTACCGCTATCTGTACCATATGGTAATCTATATGTTAAAATATTAGCTGGAGATTGAAATAATGGTCTTACTGTATGATAAAAATATCTTTCAGCCGGGGTAGTTGGAACCCCGTAAATTTGTTCAAATTCACTTTGACTAGTTACTTGAATAACTTCATCTGTTGGTCCTTTATCAGAATAACCTGCAACCATAATGTTTGTACCTGTTGGAAAAACAGGTCTCAAACTTAAATCGATTTCTTTTATTTCTACCCCTGGAGATTGTATCGTACGCATACAATTATTTAATGGTTTTAATGCTATTTTTTTTAAATGAAATTATAAATATAGACTAAAGTAGTTCAACTTTCAATTGTGAAAATGCAAATTCAAAGGTAGTTTCAATTTCTCCAGCAGTTCTATAATTAAAATTTAACCCTCCTAAACTAATTGGAAAAGCTTTTGTATATACAAATTTTACTTTACTTTTATCAAACTCATCTAACGCTAATAAAGTTATATCAGCTTGGTACAATGATTGCGGACTTAAACTTTTACCGGTTGTATTATTTACCGGTTCCATTTTAACTGTATCAGCTATATCCTTACCATTAAATTTAGATAATTCTTCATCGTTAAGTAAATCTAACCATTTATATAAAACCCAATAATTATTAAATTCATTATCTATAGTAAAATTTACTCGAACGTTTTCATAAACAGGTCTTGTATGTTTAGATATTTTAAGGGTTTGTCCTCCATAATAAAGATCTTCTGCAGGTACTGTAACAGATGGTACAACGGCTCCATATACTGAAAATTGTAAGCTATTTTCTATAACAACCTTATTATCTCGACTGCCAAGATCTTTTTTACTTATATTTTTAAGAACAGGTGGTAAATTTAATATAAGTAAAAACTTATCTAATCTACTTTTATTAAACTGTGATTGATTTATTGCTGCCATATTTTATAACCTTGTGTTTGTAAATTATCTATTTCACTATCTGTATTTGAAGCGTTGCCTATAATAACTGGTAGTGTATTGGATAAACCTGATTTTTCATTTGTATATAAAGAAGTCGGGTTCATAAAATATTTAATACCAAAATCCATTTGTTGTAACTCTAAAGGTCTATTATTTGTGTCTCTTTTTATTACTTCAAAATATTGTTCAACCATGTCATCAATTAATATTACAAGGTTCCACATTAGTGAGGTGACTAAATCATCGTGATACCCCTTCTTTGCATTCCATGTACCATTTGGAGCTTTCACATAGTTTTTTAACTCCTTTACGGTCCTTGAATCATTTATTTGTACCGATTCAAGCTCATTTATCCAGTACCTCATATTAGTTACCGCTTTATATTTAGTATTAGTGTGGGATATAATACCTAGTTGCTGTTTTTTTCTATTTGCTACTGCACTACCCCACGAAACTATATTTTCATAATCGTGAGTATTTTTTAAAATATCAACTATCTGACCTCCGCTATTATTCCTTTCAACACAAACTAAAGGGTTTCCCCAATGTTGCAATATTTCGTGGACTTTTTCAGTAAAATTATATGGTGATATTTCACTATTATGGTAAACTGCAACTTGATTGATATGGGTAAGATCGGTATAATCTAAAACTTGTACAACAGAAGCATCTTTACCTAAACCTTCACTAGTATCTACACTTACTACATATATTCTATCTTCTTTAGGTTCATCCCATAAAAGATATTTACCATCATCAAAAACAAATTTAGGTTCATTAGTCTTACTCTTTAATTTTTCGAACAACTCATTATCCAAAGAACTTTCACTATTAGAGATAAACTCGCAGTTAAATTCTTGCTGAAAGGCTTCAAAGCTACCAATGCTATTAATAGTTTCTAGTTTCCATTTTTCATTTCTACCAGGTATTTCATTCCATAAAATTTTATCAGAGGCCCACCCGTTTTCGGACGATTCAGCACCTGAATATAACTTATAAAATAAATTATCTGTACCATTAGCAGTAGATGCTATAAAAATTTTCGATTTTTTTGACGATGAAACGATAGGATACACTGATTTCCAGAAATCATCTACTAAATGAGGTTCGATGAAGGCTAACTCGTCAAGTATCAAACAATTGACTGATTGACCACGAGCTGCTGTACCAGTAGTGGTAGATATGCCTATTCTTGTACCGTTAGCTAGTACAATAGATGTTTTACCGTATTCTTTTACACCAGGTTTTAACCAATTAGGCAATTCTTCATATGCTAATCTAATTCTACTCATTATTTCTAATGCAGTACCTTCTTTATTAGCCACAATAAGTATGCGTTGATCATTATTAAAGCATGCAACCCATAAAGCATATATTGTCATCATTGTTGTCTTACCAATCTGCCTTGAAGCTAATAATATAAAAAATCTATTATCTCGCATTTTACGTAAAGCTCTTTTTTGACAATAATGTAGGTCAATAGTTTTCTTACCTTCATCTAATGATATTATATAAAAAAACTTTTCGGCAAAATGCAAAATATTTTTTTCGCATTTTTTTAACTCTTTTACCATCGCTGGAGTATATTCAAATTCAGCCCTGTTTGTGGGTAGATTTGGATTGTTCATGTAATTTTGTTTATCTTTATGCATTTTGCTATAAATATTTACATGTCAAGATCAAATACTCTAACCGAAATATGGAATACATATAATAACAATATTTTATCTGAAAATGCACCAGGTGAAAAAGCAGCTAAAATGGGTACTAAACCAGGTAAGCCTCCAGTCAAGCCGAACGATGTAAAAACGGGGTTTGCAAATGATAATACGACAGGTCCTGGGAATGCTGATAAAGGAAAAATATATGACAATGTTATCGACCCAAAACATAATGGAATGGAAGACGAATTATATAACAGCGCAGACTACTCTTCTGAAAAATATACTAAAAAAGATAAAAAACTAGAGAAAAAGGTAAAAGAGAGTATAAATAATAATATGAAATCAACTTTTGACAAACTATTTGAAAACGTTATGGGTGAAGAAATGGGACACTCAGATCAGGAAACACAAGAATTGGATGCACTTGGTATTGATACCGAAGTAGCAGACAACGAATCAGACGAAGTTACAATCACGTTAGACCGTGATATGGCTAAGTCACTTTGCGACATGCTGCAAGCAGCAATGGGCGACGAAGAAGATGGCGACGATGATGCAGATGGTGAAGAAGATTATTCTGCTGAAATGGAAGAAAATGGATTTGAAAGCTTTGAAGAAGCTGAAGAAGACGACGAAGACGATGATGATGAAGATACTCATAAGGAAGCAGTTGAAATGCATGCAGTTTCTGATAGTGCAGGTGCAAGTTTGACACATCCAGGTCATAATAAGGTCGGTAAGCTTAAAGCAAAAAGTGGTAAAGGGTCTAATTCAACAAAGAAATATGTTGATGCAGAGCCAAAACCATTAGCAGATGCAAAGGGTAAGCTTCAAAGCAAAGCAAATAAAGTAGCATTACAAGGTGGTGCTGATTTCATACAATAAAGATTAGATTTCAATAAAAATTGCGTAATCATTAATTTGGTTGCGCTTTTTTTTGCTTAAATATAATTATGTTAAGATTTTGCAAATTTTATGAAAATAAATATCAGGGAGCTAAACCTGGAATTAATCATAGACACAGAAGAGCTATACCAGGTGCTGGGGATCCCCATTATATGAGATCTCATCAAAATATAGTACCGGATTACGTTAAAACTGACCCAACTAAAAATCAAAAAATTGAACTTTTAAGACAAGGTTCAGGTAAAAAAGTTTGTGGTACACCAGATCTTGAATATATAAGAAAAGAATATAAAATAATGCCATTCAAAGGAGAAGTAAAAAAATTGGGAAGTACTGGTATAAAATTATATTATGATGAGAAATTAAAAAAATTCGTTATTGAAAGATGAGCCAAATAAATTATAATTGTGATTTTCCAGGAATTGTACAGACTGATGAAACATGTTTTAGATTCACAGATAAGTCTATACAATCGAATGAACGTACACTCTTTTCTAATTATTGGAGAGAACAAATAAATTTATATGGTACTAAAGTAAATTATTTCGTCAATACCTATAATTTACTTAGTGCAGATAACTTTTACGGGGAAGATACTACTAAAGTATTTGCTGCACCAAGACAAATAATATTAGCAGTAACCTTGAATGAAAATGCTATACAGTTATCAAAATTCGGCTTCGAAAGCGATGATGATCTAACTGCATATATACATATTTCTTCTTTTTATGATAACTTTTTTACTTTAAGTTCTGTTTATGAAAAACAATTTAATCTAGTAGAGCCTAAAGCAGGTGATGTATTCCAGTTAAGTGAATATGGTAATGATAGACCTGGAGATAGACAAGCTAAATATTTTGAAATAACTGAGAAACTAGACCAAGATATAGCGCAAATAAACAACTTACAAGGACATTATGTATTTTTAATAAAAGCTAAACGATTAGATTATAGCTTTGAACCGAACATACCTTTTAATAACTTAACTAGTGGTATATCAGGAAATAGTCAAATTTACGAAGAATCATTTGCTGGTAGATTATCTGGGGGAATCAATGAAGAAAGCCAACGTAAGAAAGATGGTTACGATCAATATGATGTCGATTCAATTAGTAAAAACGATGTATTTGATATGTCAGTTAACGATACTGATGTTTATGGGGATTATTATTAAATAATAAATATGGCATATGTAAAAATAACAGATTTAAACTTTGCTCAGACATTAACAGGTAATGAAGTAATACCTGTAGTTCAAGCAGGTACATCTTATCAATTACCGGTTAGTTCTATTAAAGGTGGGTTACTTATAGATCCTAGGAGTTCTGTTCAAGGTTATTGTTCAACAATTGTATCTGGAACAAGTAGTAGGGTTGACGGTAATAGATCAGCAATTATTGGTGGTTATCAAAATTTTACCACCGGGGATAATAGTACAGTAATTGCAGGTAGTGGTAATGATATAAATTCTAATTACTCGGGAAATTTAATAGTAGGGGGATTTAATCATGAAATTTCCGGAACACCTTTAACTGGATGCGCCGCGTTCGGTGGCTAT
>Ga0209535_1000412_pt1 | contig 30008 bp, 32 predicted proteins | sample LinPmetageLP28_FD_184041 | JGI IMG/M metagenome (GOLD analysis project Ga0209535, IMG submission 184041) | Marine viral communities from the Pacific Ocean - LP-28 (SPAdes) (version 2) | ecosystem: Environmental > Aquatic > Marine > Oceanic | place: Pacific Ocean | collected 2009-08-22
GACAACACTGACCTTACAGTCACTTCAGGTGGAAAAATTAACTTAACAGCAACTTCGGATGTTGTTGTACCTGCCAACGTAGGAATAACATTTGGTACAGGTGAGAAGATCGAGGGCGACAACACAGACCTTACAGTCACTTCAGGTGCTAAAATAACCTTAGCGGCAACTTCAGATGTTCATATTCCAAATAACGTAGGAATAGTATTTGGTGGTGCGTCGGAAAAAATTGAAGGTGATGGTACTGACCTAGTCATATCTGCAAACAACTTGACTGTTGATGCGGCGGCAGATATCATATTAGACGCAGGCGGTAATGACTTCCAATTCAAAGCAGGCGGAACTCACATTCTAAGTGTAGTAAATTCATCTAGTGATGTTGTCATTAAACCAATTGTAGATGCCAAAGATATTATATTTCAACAGCGAGATGGCACAGAAGTTGCTCGTATTGAAGACAATGCAACATTCAATGTTGTCTCAGGCAAATTCGCATACGATGGCACAGCAGTTACTTCTACTGCGGCAGAACTTAACATACTAGATGGTGTAACTTCTACAGCGGCAGAACTTAATGCACTAGATGGCATAACAGCAGTTGTTGGTGAACTGAATGCATTAGATCTTGGCAGTACAGCAGTTGGAACTGCTATTGCTTCCAAAGCTGTTATTTTAGATTCAAACAAAGATTATACTGGGTTGAGAAACGTCACACTATCAGGTGAACTTGATGCAGGAAGTTTAGATATATCAGGTAATGCTGACATAGATGGTACTTTAGAAACAGACGCATTAACAATTGGTGGCACTGCTATAGCAGATGTAATTGCAGGAACCACAGTAAACCTTGCCACACTAGCGTCAACTGTCACTATTACAGATAACGAAAGCACCAACGAAAACAATGCTCTTATCTTTACTGCTGGGGGCGATGTTGATGGTGGTAACCTTGGATTAGAGTCAGATGGTACATGTACGTATAATCCAAGTACAGGAAAAATTACTGCAACAGGATTTGTAGGGTCACTAACAGGAACGGCATCTGCCGCTGTATATTCTGACTTGGCAGAACGTTATCATGCTGATGCTGTGATGGAAAAAGGCGATGTTGTTGAGATAGGTGGCACAAATGAAATTACTAAAACTACAATAGAAATAAGTCCACGTGTGTTTGGCGTAATATCTCATGAGGATCAAGCGGCATTTAAAATGAATGACGGACTTCCAGATGATACTCATCCACTAGTGGCATTAACTGGTAGGGCAGATGTTAAAGTGATAGGCCCAATCAGCAAAGGCGATAGACTTGTGACATCATCTACTTCAGGTGTTGCTCGTAAGGGAACTTATGAAGAATGCACAGCATTCACAGTAATTGGTAGAGCATTGCAAGATAAAACAACAGAAGATGTTGGAACTGTTTTGTGTTATGTTAATGCTAAATCTTAAACTATCAAATCTAAAATAGTTTGTAACTTTGTTTTAATCTGTTTACTAACAAGACTTTTGCGAACACCTTCATGTAATGGCAAAGGCCATTGGTTTACACTCACCCATGCATAACCAAAATGTTCAACATTTAATTTAGGAATAAATTCTGATTCAACAACACAAACAAATGTGTGAAATTTAAATTTAGTATCTTTGGATACAAATAACTCTAAAGGAATAGTTTTAGAAATGTTAGGATTAAAACCTATTTCTTCAATAATTTCTCTTTTCAATCCTTGCCATGGAGTTTCAGTTTCAGTGCTTACTCCGCCAACTAATCCCCAAGTGCCTTTTTGTTTTTGCTGTCTATGTAAAAATAAAAATCTTTTTGTAGATTTGGCATAGAACAAACATCCAGATGCTATTATTTCGCTCATGTATTAGTTTATGCTTTAAAATGATATAGTCCAAGTTCCTGGAGCATAAAATCCTTCATAGGATTTGATCCAAAACTCTCCGGTCCATTTAAATTGAACACCTGTAGTAATGTTGGTTACATAATGTATTTTGGTAAATGTACTATCAAGTTGTGTTGCACTATCAAGGCCAACTGTGCCTCTTGCACTTGATGAATCTTGTAAACCAATAGCTAACTGTGTTGAATCATCGAATGTACCGTGAAAATCAACTATCCATTCACCGCCAACTTTTTCAATTATGTCATTTGCTTTTGCAACCAAATTGCCCCATTCTGTAGTTTTGTTTGCAGTCTCAGTTAATCTATCACCTATGTCATCGGTAAGCAAGTATCTAGTGCCGTTGGCATCTCCTGATGGATTATAAGTTGTTGGATTGATCACTTTGTCTACAGCATTTATGGTATTGGTAGGAACAGTATCTTCATCTACATCAAACATCATAGTGAAATCATCTTGTGGATCTATTGCAATAGTACCTGTAATATTTACAATTATGTCATCACCGTTAATGGTAGTTGCACTTTGTTGTAATTTTATTTGACTTAATCCTCCTCTAAATTGCTTTCCATAGAGGCCCTCAATTTTTTTCCAATTAATTCTTTCACCAAATTGATTTTGTGATTCAAAAACAAAATTGTCTTTGTTATCGGCATGGGTAGCGAAGTTACTTTTGTTAGTACCTAGCAATGTAATTTTGTTTTCTAACACTAATAATCCATGTTGTCCAGGAGTAACAAATTGTTGTGATAATAAACTACCACCAAGTATGCCATCTATATCTACAGACCCTGCGTCTTCATCATATATGCTCATTATAATTTTTTCTATCACTCCAAGTTTTTTTAATTTTGCTGGTGGAGAAATAAAGATAGGAGTTCTAAATTCTAATGTAGAAACTTCTATTTCGTCGGCAATGCCTTGTGGAATTGCTCTAGATGAAAAATTCACGTTTGTAAGTTCTACGAAACTTAATGAAGTCCAGTCAAGATAATTGTCTGTGGTTTGTAATTCTAAAGCAGGATTAAACAACACAAGTATTTGTTCAAGTATTTGTAATTTTTGATCAGTGTTAGTTGTGAATATGTCTGCTCTAAAAGACAACTCAAATGGTGTAGGCATAATTCTTTCAATGGTGTGTGCTTGACCAGGGGCGCCGGTATATTCACCAGTACTTGCATCATATTCTCTTTCTCGAATGTGCTTTTTGTCTACATGATATGGATTGTACATTCTTTCTCGATCGTATCTTAGGTCAGTAATATAACATGCAATTTGTGGTGTAGGAATTAAAGTGTTCTCAGAACCTTTACGGATGATAGCCGCAACTTGTTTACTCATGTCACCATATTTTACAGGTACTTGGAGAGTCTCTTTAACGCCTTTTTGGTTCTGTCCTGTTTGATAGGTGAAGTTACTCATCATACGAATAAACTGTAAAAGGTATCTTCTAATCTGTGCGTCGTAAAAATGTTGCATCTTAATTGTCCGCTTGTGGTTTCAACAGTTTACTTAATGCAACACGTTCATTCGTAGTGCTCGAACCATCGTCCAATGTTGTTGTATTTGAGTTATTAATGAAACCAGTTTTTTCTGTGCTTCTTGTATTGTTCTGTGTCATTGTCATTCTAACATTGTCCTCTATTTTAACAAAACGTCCGCCATCAAATCTAAACAATCTGTTTGGTGAATAATCAGTACGTAAGAAGAACATACCCACGACTGGACTGGCAGGAAATGAAGTGCCGAATGTAACTGTTTCACCATTTGCACTAATTCCATTGCCGGTCAAGTATCCTTCGATGTAACCATTTGCTTGTGGATTAGCAAATACTTTGTCCACGTTGACATGTCCAGTACTGGTCAATAGGTCCGAATCATCTACAGTAACAAGTGCAACTTTTCCGTCTTCATCTGTAGGCATAACATGAAATTGTTCTGTGTTGTATCCTGACAACGGTGCGTCGGTTTCTGCTTGTGTTACTATTGCATCATTAATTTCTAGTTCTTTGTCTCTTGTTTTCTGATCAGTGTTTTCATCTTTGTCACCAAGTATATCTCTAAATTCTTGTGCATCTGTTATTCCTTTAACACGAACTCTATATAAATGTGGCCACCATGTTCTTGAGAATCCTTCTGACGCTCTAGATACATCATCAACAACATAATATCTTTTGATTGCTTCACTGTCAGTTTCATCTAATGAATGGTCATCTTTTAAATGTGGCAATTCAATGACATCACCGTTCATAATTTTTCTGCCCAAGGTTTCGATAATAGTTTTAATATGGAATGTCATGAACAGTTGATCATTTTGAATGAACAATCCAAATTGTGATAGATCAAAATCTATATCACCCACATTGTATATTACTCTGGTATGATATACATCTTGATCATATTTTCTGTCTCTGTTTTCAAGAAACAACATATCCTGTATTGCTAGTTCATTTAGCGAATCACCGGATCTTTGTGGTTGTGTAGCGTCTTCAGAAGAGCCTTGATCATTAGGTGAAATGTATTTGTGTATATAGGCGTCTGTACCACCTATTTGGAACATTTCAGAAATGTTGCGATCTATAAAAGCATAGTCATTTCCTTTTTCTGGTTTGAATATAGACAGTCTAGGCATACAACATATTTACCGTCCTATAAATACATGCATGGCAGATACAGCATTATCAGAAGCAACAGATAAACAAGTTAATCAAGCAAAGCAAGAAATCTTTGAATATGTAAAGACAAGACTTGGTGATGGCATGATTGAGGTTGAATTAGACCCGAAACATATAGAAAATGCGTTTGTAACAGCAATTGATAAATTTAGACAAAGATCTTCTAATTCAGTAGAAGAATCATACGGTTTTCTAGAACTGCAAGAAAATCAAACAGAATATCAGTTGCCGGCAGAGGTTATTTCGGTAAAACAAATTTATAGACGAACAGTAGGCGGAGCATCTGGTTCAGAAGGTGGATCACAATTTGATCCATTTGAACTTGCATATACAAATGTGTATTTGTTACAAACAGGCCGTATTGGTGGATTAGCAACTTATGATATGTTTGCAGGTTATCAAGAACTAGTTGCAAGAATGTTTGGTGGCTTTATTAATTTTAAATATGACCAACCAACACGCAGATTAAAAATATTTAGACGACAAAGATCTAGAGAAACTGTATTGATAGAACAATATAATCATCGACCTGATTTTATATTACTGCAGGATGTTTATGCTAAACCTTGGGTACGTGAATATACATATGCAATAGCCAAGTATACCTTAGGAGAAGCAAGATCTAAATTTACTACTATTGCTGGACCACAAGGTGGCGGACAATTAAACGGTGACTCACTGAAAGCAGAAGCACAGCAAGAAATACAAGCACTGGAACAGCAAATTGGCAACTATCAAGAAGGTGGAACGCCATTAAGTTTAGTAATAGGCTAATTGACAATCACTATATTTTTTTGTATACTATATGTATGATTATAGGAGTATGCGGTTTAATAGGTTCAGGTAAAGACACAATCGCTGAACATCTTATAAAGGAACACAAGTTTCATAAAACATCATTTGCAGACAAACTTAAAGATGCAGTGGCACACATGTTTGAATGGGATCGAGAGATGCTTGAGGGCAAGACAGAACCTAGTAGACAGTGGAGAGAACAATCAGATCCTTTCTGGACACAAGAAACTCAGTCGGAGGTTACACCGCGTTTAGTATTACAAAAGTTTGGTACAGAATGTATGCGACAAGGATTCTTTGATGGTATATGGGTAAGTCTAACCAAAAAGAAAATACTAGATAATTCTAGCATAAATTGGGTAGTTCCTGATGTAAGATTCCCAAATGAAATAAAAATGATCAAAAGTATTGGTGGACACATTTGGAGAATACAACGTGGTAATGACCCGGATTGGGTGCATGATTACGTAGAGGGTAATGTAGAACCAATTGGTATTCATCCTTCGGAATACAGTTGGTTAAATGAACCATATGATGCTGTCATTAAAAACAATGATACTATAAGTTCTTTACAAGAAGATGTAGATAGTTTGTTAGGCTTTTAGGAGTCTGCTACAAGGTCGCCTTGTCGCCATCCTTGTTTCTTTACATGCAATAATCTATTACAATTTGCACATACAGTTTTAAGATTGCTAGAGTTATTATGTGTCATGTTGCCATCCACATAATGTACATCTAATTGATACGGATGTTGTGCATTGAAGCCACACATTTCACAATTTGTGCTTTTTTGATATCCAGCTCGTTGCCATGCAGGAGTTGAAATTGTATCTGAATTAGATTTTCTTATACAAGAGTCGCATTTCTTTCTGTAATAAACTTTGTCACCACGGCGATAATTGTATGCCGCTGGCTTACTATTACATACTTGACACAATGGTCTTTGCTTTCCGTTTCCATTAAACACGCATATATTTATGCGTACCTTTCCACTGCTCTTTAAATAAGGAAAATTGATGTATATAAATCAGTCCTAATTGGTAAATATTCATAACAATGTTTTTAAAGGAGTAAAAACGAAATGGCATTAACATCACCAGGAGTACAGGTTACAGTAGTTGACGAATCATTCTACGTACCTGGTATACCAGGAGCAGTACCACTAGTTGTAGTTGCAACTGCTCAAGACAAAAGATCCGGCACAGGATCAGGAACAGCATCAGGTACATTAAGTACAAATGCTAATGAAATATTTTTAGTATCATCACAGAGAGAGTTAACACAAACATTTGGTGATCCAACTTTTTACACAGATGCTTCAGGTAATCCGTTACAAGGTTACGAACTGAACGAATATGGTCTCCAAGCTGTTTACTCCTTTCTTGGTATAGCCAATCGTGCTTTTGTAGTCAGAGCAAACATCAATACTAGCGAATTAACCGGAACTGCTGATGCGCCTGGTGGCACTCCAGATGACGGTTTTTATTGGTTTGATTTAGCATCAACAGCATTCGGAATCAAAGAATGGAACGAGTCAACTCAAACTTTCACAGCGAAACAACCAATCTTTATTACATCAACAGATGATGTGACTGGCAACGCACCAAAAACTACTAAAGGTTCAATTGGTGACTATGCTGTTGTGGCAACTAACCCTTTCAATAGATTATATTACAAAAACAGATCAAATGCTTGGGTACAAGTTGGAACAGCTGACTCAGCAGTAAAAGATGCATCATGGGCAAGTTCTTATCCTACAATCAAAGGTACAGCAACTAACCCAACACTAGCAGATGGTACCCTAGAAATTAATGGCAACTTGGTTGCTACTGGACAAACACTCGCAGAAGCGGCATCGGCTATTAATTCAGCAGGTATTGCTGGAGTACAAGCGGCAGTGGTAGATGGACAGATAGAAATATATGGTATCCCAACTGCATCAGGCGATGACTCATCAACAACTGCACAAGTTTCGTCAATCATAATTGGCAACGTAGGTGACAGTACAGTAACAGCAACATCACAACTTGGAATCACAGCAGGAAGATATCATGTTCCAAAAATATTTGTTGGATCACACACAGAAGACCATGGATTTAGATCAAGTGATTCTGCTCCTAAACCTTCAGGTTCAGTTTTTGTACAAACAACTAGTGTATCAAACGGAGCCAGTATTGCATTGAAAAAATATTCAGATGCAGAAGGAGCCTTTATTGATGTAGTTGCTCCTGTGTTCAAGACACAAGAACAAGCACTACAACAACTTGATAAACTAGGCGGCGGTGCTTCACTAACAGTGAACGATGTATTTGTGCAAGTTAACACAGGCGAGTCTGAATGGAATGATTCAAGTCAAGATTCAGGAGAGTTGATTGACTTTGTTACATTCACAAGAGCAAACGGTGTAGGCGCTGTAACACAAATAGTTTCAGATAAAATTGGAACAAAAACTGCAATTGGCACAACTGCTGGCGACACAATAAGAATGGCAGAAACTGTGCTCAACAAAGATGCAACTACAAAAACTGCATCAGCATTTTTAAACCAAGCAACAATCACATTGGCTGGTACAGATGCAGATGATTTTGTCACAGCGATAGCGGCGGCAAATTTTGATCACATTGAAGCAGAATACGATGCGGCATCAAAAAGAATTAAAATTAAACACACACTAGGCGGAAACATTTACTTCTCAGATGAGAATGGAACGCCTATGGCTGATATCGGATTTACAACTGCAAACGCAAATTCATATGGTGGCAATTCAGATCTAACAACAGATAAAATTGCTAATTTATATACTGCTCCTGCAGGAGATAAAGATGATTATTCAACAGTAGTAATGGCTGATGGTTCAACACTAGATGAGTCAGAAAGAACTTTTGCTTTTGTAGCTTCAAATTGGAAGCCAGTAGAAAATCTTCCAGACTCTGGAACAACTTTTACAGCAATTCAAAGTGTATCAACACCGAGTAAAGATCCTGCTGATAATCAACTTTGGTACAACACAACTGTTGATGAAGTTGATATTCTTATACACAATGGTACAGCGTGGACAGGTTATCAAAATGTTTCGTCTGATGCAAGAGGATTTAATTTAGGTAACACAGATCCAAATGGTCCACAAGTGTCAGCAACTGAGCCAACTACACAGTCAGATGGCACAGCACTTGTAGACGGTGACCTTTGGTTAGATTCATCTGATTTAGAAAATTATCCAAAACTTTACAGATACGATAGTTCAAAAAATGATGGTGAAAATTTTGTTTTAATTGATAACGGAGATCAAACTGGCCAAGACGGTATTCTGTTTGCAGACTTTAGATTACATTCAGATGGAACTAAAGATGTAATCACAGAAGAAACTTTAATCACTGACTTACTAACATCAACTTACACTGATCTTGATGCCCCTGAAGCGGCATTATATCCAAAAGGAATGTTAGGATTTAACTTACGAAGATCAGGTTACAATGTGAAGAAATTTAGAAATGAATACTTTTCAAGAGCCAATTTTGCTAGTGCAGTAACTTATCCTACACTACCAACAGAAAAAGATGCATGGGTAAGTGAATCACCACTTAAAGCAGATGGTTCTCCTTTCATGGGTAGAAAAGCACAAAGAAATGTTATTGTTCAACAAATGAAATCAACAGTTGCTTCAACTACTGCATTAAGAGAAGAACAAAGAGAATTTAATTTACTGGCAGCTCCTGGATATCCAGAACTTATCAGTGATTTAGAAACACTTAACGCAGACAGAAAAGACACAGGGTTTGTGGTTGGTGATACACCATTTAGATTGCCGGCTACATCAACAGATGTAACTAATTGGGCAAACAATACAGCAGGCGCGGCAGACAACGGCGAAGATGGATTACTATCCACAGATAGTCAAACAGGTGTTTATTATCCTTCAGGATTAACAACTTCATTGACTGGAAAATCAGTTGTAGTACCACCGTCACACATGATGTTGAGAACGATTGCATTCAATGACCAAGTGGCGTTTCCATGGTTTGCACCAGCTGGTGTAAGAAGAGGTAAAGTAGATAATGCATCATCTGTAGGTAGTATAAATGCAGAAGGTGAATTTGAAACTACTAACGTATCAAGTGGACTAAGAGATTCATTATACAGTGTAAATGTTAATCCAATATCATTTGTAACTGGTGCAGGACTTACTGTGTTTGGTCAAAAAACAAGACAACTTACACAGTCAGCACTTGACAGAGTCAACGTTGCTAGACTAGTTGCATTTGTGAGATTGAACTTAGATAAAATTGCTAGACCATTTATATTTGAGCCGAACGACACACTTACTAGAAATGAAATCAAACAGTCAGTTGAGTCATTCTTGCTAGAATTAACTTCACAAAGAGCATTGTTTGACTTTGCAGTTGTGTGTGATGAAACTAACAATACTCCTGGAAGAATTGATAGAAATGAACTGTACGTTGATGTGGCAATTGAACCAGTCAAAGCAGTTGAATTTATCTTCATTCCAGTAAGATTGAAAAACACAGGAGAAATTGGAGCCCTTTAAAGGCATAACAAAGAGATTACTATAGAGCATAGTAAATACAATTAGGAGAAACAAATGGCAATATCAACACTTTCAAAATTTACAGTACCACTAGCAAGTGATCAGTCAGCAAGTTCACAAGGCTTGCTAATGCCAAAATTACAGTATCGCTTTAGGGTGATACTTGAAGGTTTTGGAGTATCAACTCCTAGATCGGAACTTACAAAACAAGTTGTTGATGTTACAAGACCAAACATTACTTTTGACCAAATCACACTTGATGCTTATAACTCTAGAGTGTACATGGCTGGTAAACACACTTGGGATCCTATTACACTTAATGTAAGAGATGATGTAAACAACGAAGTTACAAAACTAGTTGGCGAACAATTACAGAAACAATTCGATTTCTTCGAACAATCATCTGCGGCATCTGGAATTGATTACAAATTCACAGGTAGAATTGAAATGCTAGACGGTGGTAACGGTGCCGATACAGCAAACATTTTAGAAACTTATGAACTATATGGTTGTTACTTAGACAACGTACAATATGGTACATTAGCTTATGCTACTTCAGACCCAGTACAAATCACAATGTCAATAAGATATGACAATGCTGTCCAAACACCAAGAGGCACAGGCATTGGCTCAGACGTTGCGAGAACACTAGGTACTGCGGTTACAGGTGGTGGATTATAATCCACCCACTTTTTAGTTCAATAAATATCTTATATGAACTTTAGGAATAACTTTCTAGACCAATTAGTCAATGGTGATACCATGAAAGACTACAAACATGCGGCTCGTTTGTATCTTGATGAAGCGTTCAGATTATCCCCAAAGAATAAATTTTTATACCACGTGGTGTTTGGAATTAATTCGGCTGCCGCAGGCAACATACTAAATCCGTCCAAGGGTGAGCAGATAGAACTAGGAATGTTAGTTAAATCTATCGATCTGCCACAATATACTTTTAATGTTGAAATGAAAAATCAGTACAACTTTAAAAATTATGTACAGACAGGAGTAACATACAATCCAGTACAAGTAACTTTGCATGATGACATGGGCGATGTAGCTGCCGCATTCTTTAAATCTTATTACCAACATTATATGACAGATACAAATCACCAAGATGTTGACTATAACAGAATAAAATTTGACAATTTCAAATATCAAAATCCAAGTTATTCCAAATGGGGAATGGATACCGGTAACGATGAAAGATTTTTTAATTCTATTTCAGTATTTCAATTGCATAGACAAAGATTTACAGAATACAAATTGCTGAATCCAATTATTAATGATTACAGCAATGGAACTTTGGACCAAGCTGATGGTGGCGGTGTATCTGAACACAATTTTTCTATTTCTTATTCTGGAGTTATTATAAATGCAGGAGCTGTAAGAAAAGACAACCCGCAAGGATTTGCAACATTACATTATGACAACACACCATCTCCTATTTCTCCACTAGGCGGAGGCACAGACAGTATCTTTGGAGTAGGTGGAGTATTAGCAGGAATATCAACTGCATTTGGATTAGCAGGCTCTGGAAATTTTTTAGGTGCAATACTACAAGGAGCAAATGTATACCAAACAATAAAACGTGGAAAAGCAACTAGAGGAATAAAAGATGAATTGTATGGTCTTGCCGGAGATTTTTTGAGTGGTGCAATGAACAATTTAGGAGCTACTAGTAGACCAGGAGTAAATTTTCCAAAAGATACAAGAAGAAGAAGGAGAGAAGGATTGCCGATTGATTCACAATTGAACAATATCATAGCAACTTCGCAAAAAAATCCTGTAAGTAGTGGTGATATAAATTTAACTGCATCACAGACAAAAAATTATTTAAGTTTAGATAGCAATGCTAAAGAAAAATTTGCTAAATTTGAAAGTTTCAGGAGAGCCAACAACATAGGCATCAACAGTGTGGACACAGAATGGAATAAACTTACACAATCTGAAAAGAATACATATCTAAATAATGCTCCTGAAGATGCTAGACTATTATTAAAACAACAAAAATTTATCTATTCAGTAGACAAGCAAAAATATAATGCAGTTGTAGCACAACAAGGCAATAGCACTGTGGTAGAAGATACTGCCACAACAAGCAACACTGTGCAACAATCAGTAAGCACAATATCTACAACAAAGTCAACACCATCTAGTGGTGGAGGGTATTATTAATGAGTTATAGGTCAGCAAATACATCAAATTCGCCAGAAGCAGTTGCAAAAAGTTTATCAAACGTTGGTATAACATCTGCTACAGGTGATCAAGCTACTGTGCAATTTTTATCAGGCCTAGGTGATGCTCCAGTTGAATTGAACGCAGGTGAATATGATGCCTGCATTGCTTTCTTTACCAATAAAGATTATGATAGAACTGCGGCTGAGTCAATTGCATATGTGTTAGTGCGTCAAGCAAAAATAGATGATGTTTCTGTCATGAAAATTTTAGACACATTAGAAGCCAATTCTACTGATCCAGTAACATTAAACAATCTTGTTGGTGAGATACTCAATTTGAATAGATTTAAAACTTCTATACTAGGTTTTAAAAGTTCTTCCACGCAAAATCCTGTTACAATTAGAAACATAAAGGCATAATGCATGAGTGGTTGGGCCAGAGGACCATATCAACCTAAGTACCCAGACAAGTACATAGGCAAAAAAACACCAACTTACAGATCATCATGGGAATGGGCGTTTATGAATTTTTGTGATAACAATCCAGCAGTGATTAGTTGGGCATCAGAATCAATTAAGATACCTTATAGACATCCATTAACAGGAAAGTCCACAATATATGTGCCGGATTTTTTTATTGTATACAACGGAAAAAACAAAAAAAAGACAGCAGAGTTAATAGAAGTAAAACCAAATAATCAAGCCAAACTAGAAAATTTAGGTAAAAATATAGGAAATCAAGCGGCATACATTGTTAACAAAGCAAAATGGGAAGCCGCAGGTAAATGGTGCAAACGTCAAGGAATTCGTTTCCGTGTGATCACCGAAAGCGATATATTTAAATAAGACAATGACAAAGAAATTAGAAGAAATATTCGACCTAGAAGATTCAAGTAATCAAAAGCAGATGATAGAAGAGTTGGAAAAGGAGCAAGTTCAAAAAGACAATCTTGAAGCAGATAATCTTATTAATCAAAAATTTGCAGTAGATAAGATAGATGCCGCTTTACCACAGGTTGGTGGCCTTGAGGATGATAAAGAAATAGATGAATATGCTCAAAAATCCTTTCAAGCATACCAAGATCTAATGGATTTGGGTATGAATATTGAACCACGCCTAGCTGGACGCATAATGGAAGTAGCCGCTTCAATGATGGGCAATGCCATCACAGCAAAAAACTCTAAAATAGACAAAAAACTGAAAATGATTGAACTACAACTTAAAAAAGAGAAGTTAGATCAAGGAAAACCTGAAGAAGAAGTTGTATCAGGCACTGGATCAGTGGTTGCTGACAGGAATGAGCTGATAAAACAAATTCTAGCGAATAAACCTGATGAGGTTGATAAAGATAAATAATTTATATGAAAACATTTAAAGAGTATCTTGCCGAAAACACTAAAACTTATTCAGTCAGAGTTAAAATAGCAGGTGAAGTTCCAGAAAACTTTGATAAAAGATTCAAAGACTACATGACAAAATATGAAACTATTGAATTCAAAAAAATTGGCACTACTCCAGTTCAAGAACATCCACATGAATTTCCAAGAATAAAGAATCAAGAAGTAACAATATACGACATTGAAGCATCTTATCCTATGTCTTTCCAACAGTTAGAATCAACACTTGCAGATGAGTTTGGTATATCGTTACATAATCTAAAAGTAAAACATCCTAATGATCCTACTGAAGAAATGCAAGATGATGAAGCAGTATATGAACCAAAACTCCAAGACAGCGAATACAAAGACTCACCAAAGGCTGATATACCATTGTCAGGAGACGAGTATAATATGACTTTGTTTAAAGAACTGATGAAGACTCGTTCAGAACAGTCTGCTACACAAGATGCAGGAAAATTAGTAAGCATGGGCGAAGAAGATACACAAGCAGTGATGTCAGGTGATGCTGAAGTACCAAAAATGCACGGTGATGCAAAATATTCAGCAAGTTCACTTCCAAAGAAGTAATAATAATCCACAGTAAATATATGTATGGCACAAAGTTTACAAGGTAACCTCACCAAAAAAGCACACAGTAAACAGAAGTTCACTGAGGCAAACATTCTTGAATTAAACAAGTGTATAGATCCTAAGACAGGCCCTTTATATTTCCTACAGAACTACTGCATGATACAACATCCTACAAAAGGTTCTATGAAGTTTGACATGTTCGATTATCAAAAAGGCCTTGTTGACACTTATCACTCTAATAGATTTTCTATTGCTATGTTGCCTAGACAAACAGGCAAGACAACTTGTGCGGCCGCCTACCTAATTTGGTATGCTATGTTTGTGCCTGACTCACAAATACTCATTGCGGCACACAAATTTACTGGGGCACAAGATATTATGAACAGGGTAAGATTTACATATGAAAATTTACCTGATTTTTTACGTGCTGGAGCATATTCTTACAATAGGAACACACTTGAGTTTGATAATGGATCGAGAATCAAAGCAACCACAACTACTGAGAACACTGGTAGGGGTATGTCACTGTCTTTAATATATTGTGATGAGTTTGCATTTGTTCAACCGCCATTAAAAGCAAAAGAATTCTGGACTTCATTAGCACCAACACTAGCAACAGGCGGTAAATGTATTATTACCTCCACACCTAACTCGGATGAAGATCAATTTGCTCTTATATGGAAAGAAGCCAACAAGAAACTAGATGAATACGGAAATGAAATGCCAATTGGAAGAAATGGGTTTGCCGCTTTCAGAGCCAACTGGAGAGATCATCCGGATAGAACAGAACAATGGGCAAAAGAAGAACGTGCTAGAATCGGTGAAGAAAGATTTAGACGTGAGCATGATTGCGAATTCCTAATTTATGACGAAACACTAATCAAACCTACAAAATTAGTAGACCTAGAAGGAGTAGATCCAATATCACGTCATGGTCATGTACGTTGGTATGAAAAAATCAAAAAAAAATGTGCATATATTGTGTCATTAGATCCTAGTTTAGGTACAGGAGGAGATTACGGAGCAATCCAAGTGTTTGAATTGCCTACAATGACACAGGTTGCTGAATGGCAACATAATAACACACCAATTCAAGCACAAATTAGAATTATGAAGCAGATGATTGACCAAATTGCTGAAGATTTGAAAGGGTTTGGAGTAGTACAGCCTGAGATATATTACTCTATAGAAAACAACACAATAGGTGAAGCAGGACTTATTGCTATTTCTGATATTGGTGAAGAAAATATACCAGGACAAATGATATCTGAAACAGCAAAGAAAGGTCATGTGCGTAGATTCCGAAAAGGTTACAACACAACACATAATTCTAAGATGAGTGCTTGTGCAAAATTTAAACAGATGCTAGAAGGAGATTCTATGAAGATTCAATCTAAGAATTTGGTATCAGAATTGAAGAATTTTGTAGCATCGGGCAATTCATACAAGGCAAAACCTGGTGAACATGACGATTTAGTGATGTCTACACTACTTGCAGTGCGTATGGCCAGCACAGTGGCCCATTGGGACCAGAAACTGTTTGAAAGATTACGTGATTCTGAAGAAGAGATCATGATGCCTATGCCGATTATCATAACATAAATACGTACATAATGACAAACAAATTAAATGTATCTGACAACACATCTATATCGATGCCAATGCGTAATCTTATCAGCATTGTTGTCGCAGTTGGTATGGGCGTTTGGGCCTATTTTGGGATTGTAGAAAGAATAACCAAGATAGAAACTGAACTGCAATTAATAGAACAAGACCTATCAGCGGCAACTGAATTCATTGCAGGAGTTCCAAAAGGTGATATGGTGTCTCCACAAATTCAAGAACTTTATATGCTAGTCGAATATCTTGCTGAGTCCACTGAAAAATTAAAAGAACAAATGGAAGCGGAAGTTCCGTTAATACTAAAGAACGAAATGATTATACAGTTTCATGAAGATCGTATTATAGATTTAGAGGAACGCAAGAATGGGAATCATTGAGACAGTTATTATCCTTAGTTTATACGTCTATGATGGTGGTAATAAGAACATAGAAGGGTGGTATCATCAAGACAATCTGAGTACATGTCTATCAGCAAAAAGAACTGCAGAAAGAAACTCAGGAAATCAGGTACAATACACTTGCAGTTTAGAAAAATGTTTAATGACCACCGATCAAACTGGTGTAAAACATTGTGATAAGATAATAAAAGAATAAGTATTGATATGGACCTATCAGCAGTAGCACAAGATCTTTTTGATGAAGTAAAATCACGTTATACAAACCTCACTCTAGGTGATGCAGATGCACAAGTTACTACAGACCCGCAAATGGCAAGATTTTTTAAGTTCAATTTTGCTGATAATCCAGTAAGTGTTGCAATTGATGAAGAAAGTGTTCGTTTAATTTACAACAAGGATATTACAGATATACTAGACGAGGAAAGTGAACAACAATGGTACCAGTTTGCTAGAACAATGCGTGAGTTTGCTGTATCACACAATATGAATTTTAAGCCACAGGATATAGAAAAAATAGATCTCGAGCAAGGGGACTTTGAATTCATGTCGCAAGTAAATACAGTTAAGGAAAACAAAATGCACGGAACATCAAAAACATCATATCACAAACTAGATAAAACAAAGATGATTATACGTCATTCTAAAGCTATCGACGAAGATGTACCTGGTGCAAGATCAAGAAATATAAGTTCAATATTTGTGGAAAATAAAGAAGGCGAAAGATTCCGTTTTCCATACAATTATCTAGCAGGTGCAAGAGCAATGATGATGCATGTTGCAAAAGGTGGAAATCCTTATGATGCAATTGGCGAGTCTATCATTAAAAAAGTTGAAGAAATTGCACAGTTAAGAAAATTTTCACAGTACGCAGTAAGACAAGGACTGGTAGACGAAACTACATTACCATATGTTGAAGCGGCGACTGACAAAATTGCCGAAGCAAAAAAAACACTACACAGAATAGCAAAACAAGGAACATACGAACAAACAGTGGAAGCACTAGATTCGAACACAACTGATTTGCAACAAGAGGATATAAATGATCTTAAAAAATTATTCACCAAAGAAACTTTTGATGAAGATATTATGGATGCTTTTAAATTCCTACCCGTTAACGAATTCAAAAAAGATGATGATGAAACAGAAGTTGATTACAAAGCACTGACTGGTACTGCAATGCGAACGGCTCCATATGTAAACAAATTTTTATCAGATCCAAATAACAAATTAATATTGAAAAAAGATGATTCTTATGACAAATTGCAAAACAATTTAAGAAGTCAAATGTCAGACATGGAACAAAAACTCGCGGCTGTGATGCGTGACATTGCAACAAGATTTTTATCAGCTGACCCACAGGATGATGAAGTGGCAAACTTTGCTTCTGATATGGAGACAAAATTAGCTGCCGCTGGCGAGTTGTTTAACAAAGAAGACCCAAACATGAAAACACTCAAGGGTGTTGCTATGCAACTTGCAAATAGATATCTGCAAGATATGAAGAAAATGCAACAAAGTGACGAGTACAGAGATGAAGTACGCAAGTCACCTGAAGATGTAAAAGCATTTAAAAATATCAAAGGGAAAGATATAGAAAAAGGCAAGTTACAAAAACAATATAAAAGAAAATATAAAGACGAGTCAGAACACTTTGAAGCATGGGTAGATTCTAGAGTTGCTGAAATGGATGTGATTTTAGAGTCAGAAGACATTGTCAAATCTAATTACGAAGATCCTTTTAGAATTTAAATATTAACATGAACAAAGTTTTATGTGCTGGGTGCAGTCATACTCGCGAATTTTATTGGAATCCTTGGCCATCATATATTAATAATTCTGTGAACGTTGGCATCCGCGGAGCAGGGCCTGATTTAATTGCAAAAAGAGTTATTGTAGAACTTTCGCAAAATGAATATACACATTTGATAATACAATGGCCTGACCCAAATAGATGGGATCTATACATTGAAGACAAAGAACATGCATTTGAAGCTTTACCAATAAGTGGCATGCAAAAAAACCAAAAAAGGACATTCAGCAATCTTGACGGCGATGAAGTTGACTTGCATGGATATTGCACTCCTGGTAGTGAACATAGGGGATATATGAAAACATATTATAAACAGTATTATTCTCAAAGACAACATCAAATAAATTTTTGGAATTGTGTTTTAAATGTGCAGTTGTTGTGTGAGAAACTAGATATAAAATATGCATGGACCACTGTTTTGGATCTGTCTGATTATGGTGATTGTCCATTTAATTTTGTAGACCAAACAAAATTTATACAGCCTGCAGGGATGATTACACACTTGCAAAATAAAGGATTTTTAATGAACAATGACCATTTTCCTACAGAAGCACACAAGGAATGGTCGAAAATAATTAAATCAAGCTTGACTTTAGATTAAAATTATATATACTATTATGTGTAGTGATACGCATTAGGCAAAACAAAAGCAAACATAGGAGGCTTACATTATGGCAACACTAGCAGAAATAAGAGCAAAATTGCAGGCTCAAACATCGAAACCCCAATCAGAGGGCGGAGGTGACAATGCAATATACCCACACTGGAATATCGCTGAAAATTCAGAAGCGGTACTTCGATTCCTTCCAGATAAAGATCCTAACAACACATTCTTTTGGACAGAAAGAGCAATGATAAAATTGCCTTTCAATTCGATCAAAGGAGATGCATCATCAAGTCCGTTATTGGTTCAAGTACCATGTATGGAAATGTATGGTGAAGCATGTCCTGTATTAGCAGAAGTCCGACCGTGGTTTAAGGATAAGTCACTGGAAGATATGGGTAGAAAATATTGGAAAAAACGTTCATACGTATTCCAAGGATTTGTAGTTAATTCACCAATGCAAGAAGAAGTAACTCCAGAAAATCCAATAAGACGTTTCATTATTGGTCCACAAATATTCAACATTATTAAGAGTGCTTTGATGGATCCAGAAATGGAAGATCTACCAACTGACTACACAAGAGGCGTTGACTTTAGAATTAACAAAACTACCAAAGGTGGTTATGCTGATTATTCAACATCAAAATGGTCAAGAAAAACATCACCGCTGACAGCAGAACAGCAATCAGCAATTGATACGAATGGTTTACATAACTTAGGTGATTACTTGCCTAAGAAACCAACAGAAGTTGAAGTTAAAGTAATTGAAGAAATGTTTAAAGCATCTGTTGACGGTGAACCATATGACTTAGAAAAGTTTGGTCAGTACTATCGTCCATATGGATTGAAAGCACCAGAAACATCTAGGCCAGCGGCACCTGTGGCACCTGTTGTTGAAACACCAGCACCAGCACCAGCAGTAGAAACTGTTGCTCCAGTGACTGCTCCAGAACCGGTACAAGCAGAAGTGGCTCCTGTTACTACAACAGCAGAACCAACTCCAGCAGTAGAAACTGGATCAAAAGCAGAAGACATACTGGCAATGATAAGAGCAAGACAGCAAAAGTCTTAAACTAAAAGGGGGAGGCAACTCCCCCTACTCTTTTATGCAGATAGAATGGAACTCGGACAGTTTAGATCAAATTAAAAAATTATTTGTGTTTGATAAAGATACAGATAAAGTTACCATATATATGGAAGACTGGTCACCAAGGATTGATTGTAATTTTAACTATGTAATTGAAACTATTAGGCAAAATCCACAAATACATTTTGATCTGATACCAGATTGTCCAATACAAATCACAGATAAACCAGATAATCTTAATATAGAATGGATGGCATCTAATAATCAAGGATATTTTTGGAAAGCATATCAACAATGTATGCATCTTAATCCTGCACCAGATAAAAACATCCAGCACACAGTTTGTACTTTTAACGGAGGATATACAGTAAAAAGAAATGCAATGTGTTTGTTGTTGTTTTATCACAATTTATGGAACGTAAAATATTGTTACAAGATATTTGTTGCAAATCAAAAATCATTGCAATTTGTAGACAAAATAAAAAATAAGATAAATCCGTTAGGAGCAAGTAAAGTTAAAAAGTTTCTTAGATCAACCAATAATCTAGAGACTACATCTATAAAAAATTATGCTGACAGATCTAAGATACAAAAAAAGATTATGGATGCTACGTTTATCAATTTATTAGTAGGACCATCAGATGGAAATAATTTTGTAGCACCCTATGTTGATGAAAAAATAATTTTACCCATAATTAACAAATCTATTTGGTTAATGTTTGATACAGACGGCTGGTATAAAAATTTAACAAAATTTTATGGTTTTAAAACTTTTGATAATATTTTTGATTACTCGTTTGACTCTATAAATGATTGGCAAGACAGAGCAATCAACATTGTAGATCAACTTTGTGTACTAGATAAACTATCAAGAAACGATCAACAAAAACTGTATATGGACAGCAAACAGATAATTGATTATAATTATGATCATCTTGTTTCAGGCAAATGGATTCAACATGGGCAAATTTAAATTGACAAATGACATCAATAACAATATAATAAAGACAATAGGAGACACACATGGTAAAACCTTTCGACGTAACAAAATTTAGGAAAAATATTACAAAAAGTATAGATGGCTTAGGCATAGGATTCAACGATCCTACTGATTGGATATCTACAGGAAATCACGCATTAAATTATTTGATATCAGGAGACTTTTACAAGGGTATTCCGTTAGGCAAAGTCACAGTATTTGCTGGTGAATCCGGATCGGGCAAATCTTATATTTGTTCAGGTAACATTATCAGAGAAGCACAGAAACAAGGTATATTTGTTATACTAATTGATTCAGAAAATGCACTAGACGAAGCATGGCTTAAAGCAATAGATGTTGATACCAGTGAAGATAAACTGCTACGACTAGGTATGAGTATGATAGATGACGTTGCTAAAACAATATCTAACTTTGTAAAAGAGTATAGAACAGACTATGGCGATAAAGATCCGGCAGACAGACCAAAAGTTTTATTTGTGTTAGATTCATTGGGCATGATGTTGACTCCTACAGATGTTGACCAATTTAACAAAGGTGATATGAAAGGTGACTTAGGTCGTAAGCCTAAAGCATTGACGGCACTTGTAAGAAACTGTGTTAATATGTTTGGTACACTTAATGTTGGCATGGTAGCAACTAATCACACATATGCATCACAAGACATGTTTGACCCAGATGACAAAATATCAGGTGGCCAAGGCTTTGTGTATGCTTCAAGTATTGTTGTAGCAATGAAAAAATTAAAACTTAAAGAAGATGAAGCAGGCAACAAAATCACAGAAGTAAGAGGCATCAGAGCCGCTTGTAAAGTTATGAAAACAAGATTCGCCAAACCGTTCGAGGGTGTTCAATTAAAAATTCCTTATGAAACAGGCATGGATCCATATTCAGGACTAGTAGATTTATTTGAGAAAAAAGGTCTAATTGTACAACAAGGCAACAGATTGAAATATATAACTGCAGATGGTACTGAAATGTTAGACTATCGTAAAGCATGGACTGCCGAAAAGTTAGATATTGTGATGCAAGAGGTAAGTAACCAAGTTGCGATCAGCGATTTAGCAACTTCAGAAACAAACTTAGAAGAAGAGGTTATACAAACAGAATCAAACAATGGAGATACAGATGCTAATTGATATGTGGGGCCTAGTAAAGGCTTATGTTAATGCAAAAGAACGTGACATTGTGGCCATTAAGTTTGTTGACATTGCACTTGATAATGGAATTGTTGAAGGCGAACTGAAAGAATTAATTGGTTTAGATGATGAACTGGATACAGCAGTGCGTGAAATATTAGAGTCTGATGAAGAAGAGAGTGATGAGTACAATTACAGTGATGATTACTCTGGTGAACTATCGGATGATTATTGATGGCAAATTGGTTTTCCATAGTCACGCAAGACATCTCTAAAATACCTGATGCAATTCTACACTATGAAGCAGAGTTAGGCAATGCTTCAGCAGAAGTAAAATTACACGGCAATTTAGAAAAACAATCAGCGGCAATGCCGGGTGTTGTAGAAGAACGTTTTAGACAACTACAAGAAGTTGAAGGAATATTAAAACATTTAGAAATAAATCACCGCAGATTAAGAACAAAGCATTACAAAAAATATTTGGAAAATTATCAAAGAGCACTTACATCGCGTGATGCAGAAAAATACGCTGAAGGCGAAGATGAAGTATGCGATTATGAAGCAATAGTAAATGAATGGGCATTATTAAGGAATAAATGGTTAGGTGTGATAAAAGCACTAGATCAAAAGCAATGGCACATAACTAATATTGTAAAACTTAGAGTAGCAGGAATGGAAGATGCCAATTTATAAACAAATAGATATTGACTTAGATTATAACTTTTATCTGGACCAAGACTATGATACTCATTATGGATCATGTATTGCACACCATAGAACAGAACTTAAAGATATACATGACAGATACGGTGGAATGCCACAAACCTACACACCAGAAAATACAGAAATTAGTCAATTGTGGTGGGATAAAGATCAAATCGATTATGATGATCTTGGACAGAAATTGAACATGGAGGTTATAACAGTAAGTTCAATAAGATTACGACCTGGAAATATTATTCCTCTTCATAGAGATATGTTCTATCAAATTAAAAAACGTTTTCCTGATGATGAAAGACCCAGAGTACGGGCAAATATAAATTTAGAAGATTGGAAAAACGGACACTTCATACAAGTTAACCATGCTGGTAACCCAACAGTGTCAACAGGTTGGAAACAGGGCAGTGGGCATTTATGGTGTACTGAAGTTGAACACATTGGAGCCAATTGTGGTATGGAACCAAAATTTAGTTTACAAGTTTCAGGATTTTTAATTTAAAAATTTAAGTCTATCTGACAGATTAGGATAACCACTTACTGCATTTACTTTAGCGTCTGGATTATTCTTAGGTAACTCATCCATTAATAATATGCCTAAAGCACAATCTTCTGGAATCATATTATAGTGATACCCTGCTTCATAAAAATTCGGTTGTCCAATCCAAGGATTAAACATTTCATCGCGACCGTCATGCCTCATTAATTTTGCCCAATCATATAAGTCTACATTATCAGTGATTATTGCTCCACCTTTGCCTATTTTTAATTGTTTTTGGTATTGAAAACTTAGACACATATCGGTATTATCTATGTACATGCCGGAAGTAAATCTTACAGCACTGTCTAATATTGAAGAATTTCCTAGTTGATAAAATCCTATCCAGTTCTCATCAGTCCATTGAAATGGAATATCAACATGATGCAATGTTGTTGGTACACTGACGTACGTATGTTTCGGACAAGTCATGTCTAATAAACTATCTGGATTATTTTTGAGATAATATCTTAAACACAATTCAATAGCATGGGTACATGAGTCAACAACAATAGCCATGGGTGCACCTGTGTATGAACAAATTTTACGTTCAAACATATGAACGACATCAAATGGATTGTCAAACAAATAACCTGATTTTACTAACTGATCTAATTCTGTACGCACATAATTAATTATTCATAATTAATAGTATGAAAGTTTATGTTGGCTATGACACCAGAGAAGATATTGCATACCAAGTGTGTGAACACTCAATCAAACGTCGCAACGGTAAGACAGAAGTACAAGCACTTAAACAATCCGATCTAAGAGCACAAGGATTGTACACCAGAGAGATAGACAAATTGTCTTCAACTGAATTTACATTTACAAGATTTTTGATTCCACATCTACAAAACTATGAAGGTTGGGCAGTATTTTGCGATTGTGATTTTGTATGGAAAATATCACCTAGCGAACTTGAACAATTCTGTGATGATTCCAAAGCCGTTGTGTGTGTACAACATGACTATACTCCTGAAGAAGGCACCAAAATGGACGGACAAGCACAATTATTGTACCCAAGAAAAAATTGGAGTTCGATGGTGCTGTGGAATTGTGGGCATCCTAAGAACAAATATCTAACTCCGGAAATAGTTAATACACAAACAGGCAAGCATCTACACAGATTTAGTTGGTTGGATGATGACGACATAGGTGAATTACCTTATGAATACAATTGGTTAGTAGGGTGGTATCAAGAAACAGAAACACGTAAACCAAAAATTTTACACTACACAGAAGGTGGACCGTGGTTTGAAAATTATCGCGAATGTGAATATTCAGACGATTGGAAGAAAGAACTTATAAATCTTTTTAGTGCCTAATGACTAATTTAAGCATACTGCAAAATGCTGGTAAAGTTGATGATAGTCCATATCCACACATAATAATACAAGATGCTTTACCACAAACAATATTTGATGAACTACACAGTACATTGCCAGAAAAATATGTCACAGGAAAAAGCATAGGCCCCGATCATAGCAGAAGAGTAAAATATCATGTGTTAGACCAAGACGCATGGCCAATTACCAACTTGTGGAAAGAATTTTTTGAATATCACACATCACGTGAATTCTTTGATGAAGTTATGAATCTGTTTAGCAGTCATATGTCGAGCCTACCGATTAATCCATCAAAGATAGTAACCGGCAGAGGTAAATTAGGTAGCAACATGAACTGTTATCAAGATTGCCAGTTTGTAAGACACGATGTATTACCAGAAGGCGAAACTACAAGGACACCCCATTTTGATAATCTACGTGAAATATTTGCTGGTCTTTTATATTTTAAAAATCATGAAGATACAAGTACAGGTGGAGATTTTCATGTGCATGAACAACCCCAACAGCCAACTATGGGTGGTAAAAACAATGCAGTAACCAATGCTGGTCCTATTGTTAGAACTGCTCCTTATAAAAATAATACTGTTGCATTATTCCTTAACAAACGTTATGCTATACATTCAGTTGAACCAAGATACGGAAAACAATTTCCAAGATGGAGCGTCAACATAATAGGTAGATATACCGGAACACAAATGGGCAAATAAATGTGTGGCATATACGGAATAACAGAACGCAATCCAGAATTTATTAATTCTTATATTAAGCAATGTAGTCATCGAGGACCAGACGGCAACAGCATTTGGTATGATGACGACATCAGTTTAGGACATAACCTACTAGCAATCACATCGGAGCCTGCACAGGGTAAACAACCAGTTGAAACAAAGCATGGTGTTTTAACTTACAATGGTGAAATATTCAATTATGCAGATCTAATAAAAGAAACAGATTGGATTCCGCAAACAACTTGTGACACAGAATACTTGTCACATGCACTAGGCACAATGCCACATGAAACAGTTAATGAAAAAATTGATTCAATGCATGCCTACGCATATTATCGCAAAGCAACAAAACACTTAATACTATCGCGAGATCACGTGGGAATAAAACCTTTATACTATGCTGAAATTCCACAAGGACTTGTATTCGGGTCGGAAATAAAAGGCATTATAGACAAGGTTCCAAACGGCAGATGCATTGATGATTTTGCCGCCGCCGCAATGAGTTATTCTGGATTGAATGCAACTCGAAATACATTGTTTAAAAATATTAAAAAAGTTATGCCGGGTGAAACACTTGTGTATGATGTTGTGAACAAAAGATTTATAGGATCTAGTAAACAAATAATTGTTGCAACATCTAAAGCAAAATTTGATGCTGAACAGTTTAGACACGAAGCACATGAAACAGTGAAAATGTGTACATTAGGTATGCGAAAATTTGGCGTTTTTTTATCAGGCGGATTGGACTCAACATTAGTTGCATATGAATTAAAGAAAATATTAGGCGAAGTCGATTCATTCACAAACGAAATGGAACCTAATGTTAGAATAGGTGAAGATCACAATGACGATGCCAACTGTGCAAAACGATTTGCTGAAGACTTTGGATTTCGGCATCATCGAGTAAAAGTAACACCTCAAACTATTAAAGATTGTTGGGAGAAGTCTATGCACACTATGGAACAACCAGTGTACAATATGAGTATTCCTATGTATTACGACACTAATAAATTTTTAAGCAATCAAGGTGTTGTGGTTACAATGGCAGGTGACATGGGCGACGAACTCCTAGGAGGATATCCTAAGTATTGGAAACTTAAAAATAATCCACCAAAAGACTTTAGAGACATGATATGGAAATGGATGCACAGAATAAAACGTCCAGTACAACTCACAGGCAATGTTGACCCCAGAGACATACATGAAGAATTGTGCAAAACAATACCTGAACAATTATGGAATCCTGCAGATCCTGTAAATTCATACATGGCTGTAGATTGTGTTACACAAGTACCAGAAGAGTTCTTTTCACGCAATGATAAATTTGGAATGCAGTTTGGTATGGAAGGCAGATTTCCGTTAGCAACAAAACGTTTTATGAAATACTGTATGGATATGCATTCGGATTATAAAATAGGAAAAAATAAATCAGATACAAAATTACCTACTAAAATTGCTTATCGTGGACATATGCCTGACTACATTATTGATAAGATGAAAACAGGTTGGACTGTTCCTTTAGTATACTGGCTTGCTGATATGCCTGACTTACAAGAATTTGCTATGTCGTATATGAATAATGATGATTGTCTAAAAAATCAAATATCAATGAAAAATTGGGAACAAAAAAAGACTCGTGTTATTTCATGGATGATGCGATCATGGGCACAAGTTTATAATGTTGCATCATAATCAAACAATTTAAAATCTCTTTTGTAATGTCTATAAACTCGTTTTTTCAAATCGCGATCTAGATTTCCATAATAATTTTTCTTAATTTTAGTTAATTTTTCATCATGCCAAGTCTTGTTTAGAAATATTTCAGGATAAGGATCAAATGTTTCAAGTAATTCAAATTTTACTATTTTATCAAATCTTTCATCATACCAGTGACTCTGTGGTAACAGATGTTGTTTTGTAGAGCCATCTTCAATCCATGTCATCATATCATTCAAACTTTCAATTTTGTGCCTGACTAGTGTTTTTGTGTTGTGTTTGAAATATGAATAAGCACTTTGAAATCGTTCGTATGGATGACGTACTATGGTAAATTTGTAGAAAGAATCTAAATCGATTCCTTGATATGAATTGTAAACATGAGCCAGCGTTGTATGAGTGCCTGCTTTTTTGGTGCCCATCTGCATGTAACTATGATATTCTGTAGGAGACTTTGCTGTTTCAAAATCCCACATCTTGTGTGTCAGCCATGAACCACCGGTTCTAGGGATATGAATAAAAAGTGTTTTATGTTCAAGAGATAACATCATAAGCATAACCTGAAGACATTTCGTCTAGTGTAAATTGTGAATAGGCAAGATTCCATAACCATGGTTCTCTATCAGCATGGCGTGGAGTTTCTATTTTGGACAGATCTTGTTCCGCAACTTGGTAAGCAGAACACTCTTTACCACAAAAAACTGGTATGCCTTCACACACTGCATCTATGGCAACTGATGAATTAAATGTTACCACGGCCCATGCATCGGCCAAGTCTTCAGCAAGTGGTTTTTGCTGTTTATTTTTGTTAAATCCGCTCAATGTAGTAATGCCATTCTTTTCACTTACTTGCGGATTCATAGGCTTGTCTCTCACCACTATTTCACGGTCTGTGTGTTGTTGTAAGGTCTTAATTGACGTCTCTAACCAATCCTGACTATCAAAGTACCATTCAATGGCCCCGGTGGGCGGACAGACCACTATTTTACTTCCTGAGGGCCGCCATGGTTTTATAGGTCTGAAAAAATTCTTTTCATAACGATGTTTTGGTACACTCTTTAATTCACTGTTAACATGGCCATTTTTGGTAATTCTGTACCAAGCAGGATTTTTATCATGGCCTGCTTTAAAGTATGCGTGGTCGGCAAAATAATAAGAGTTGGCACGTTTCATCATATCGCCGGATCCACGCAATATTCCAAAGAAGAAATAGTCATCTTCTGGAAGAGGGTTGTTGTTTGCTATGGGATCTATCAATTGGCCATTGGTGCCTTTGGCCCATGCTTCAATAATTTTTTCTGTGCGTTTCCGCATTGTTTTTACACACTTCATTTTTTCACCATGATATAATCATGTAGCATGCCACCAAGATGCATTTTGTCTACCACTTCATATCCCCATTTGATTAATAAATCACTTGCAGAAAAATTTCCTTTATTTTGTTCAACAAGCATCACTGGGTAGTATTTTTTAATTGTGTTTTCTGCACCAACTACACATTTATATTCATGACCTTCCACATCCAACTTAATAAAGCCAACGTTTTTAAAATTATATGAATCAATTGTTCTTGTTTTAATTTTTAAATTGCCTTCACCTTTTATTCTTCCTACTCGTTGACTAGATGTGTATTCAAAGCCGTTGTGATCACTTATTCCAATTTTGGTATAAGTGTATTTTTGATTAGGCTTACATCGATTCATATATTGTGTTTTCAATCCTTGTCGGAATTCGAAACTATGCACTCTATCAAAGTCTTTCATATAATAAGCAAATTCACCAATTCTTGCACCTACATCTATTCCTACAGACCAATCTTTAATGTACGGTCTGCATCTTTCAAAAGTACTTTGCCATTCTTCTTCCTTTAACAACATATTACCAGCCAACCCATGTTTTCTACCTATAGTTGACATCAATGGCGGAGCAAGATTCATCTCTTGAGATCGTTCCAGTGCGGCCTTAAATTTTCTTACTTTTTTAATTACTCCCATGTATCTCCTTAAACATTTCCTCGAATAAGCCTGTGTATATTTCTTCTTGTGTATATTGATGCCAACTTAATGTTGATAACCAATCAAGTCTCTTTGTTGAGTAATTAGCATTACCGAAATTGTCTATTGATTGTGCAACCGGGGTAGCACAGCATCTTGCATGACAGTACACAGGAATTCCTTGTATAATTGCATCAACAGAAACCATTGAACATGATGTGACTACACAAGCGGCATTTTTTAAATCTTCCTCTAGAGGCACATCGGCATAAGCAGGGCCACTTTTACCTTTTCTACGTGGCTTGTGTCTAACTCTGATTGGCATGTCTGTTTTTGTTTTTAGAAAATTGATAGTTTCATGTTCCCAACTCCGTTGTCCAACAAATGAATTTATGGTGTTGCTAGAAGGTGCAACAAGAATATAATCTCCTTTGTTACGCCAATCTTTTAGTTGTATGTGTGAAATTCTATCTTGTGGCAAGTTAGGAATAATTCTTGTGATATGAATATCACTGTTTATGATTCTCCATGAATAATTATCATGCGGATTGCGAGGATCCCATCGATTCCAATAAGGCATGTCACAAAAGATCCATGGTTGATTGTTGTTCTTGCTTTGTAAACAACGGTCATAATTGCCAACACCTAATCCCCACATAGTAGGAATGCCGTTTTGGTCATGATATTTTTCCTGTAAAGGTTTGAGAGTATACCAAGCTTTAGAATCAGGACCGTGCTTATTATCTATTACTTTCAATTTCATTTTTTATTCCAATATTTTGCATTTCTTTTGTAATAGATATCTGTTGCTTTACTTTTGCCATCTTTTTTACGCTTGCCTTTTAGATGATCCATATATTCGCCTAATGGTGAATTTATAAAGACATGAACTCCTGGTCTATGAGGATGGCCGTCCGATATGTTTGTAGTAAGCATGCCTGATGATTGGTGTTTCTTAACAAGTTGCCAAAATAGATATGAATCATGATATTCTATCTCTTTCAGTAGACTGTCTGTGTTATACAAGTCTTGCCAATCTTTCATAAAAATTTTATTGTATTTTGATTTGGTATTGTACACTACAAATCCACACTCTGGATAAATTTTTTCTCTACCTAAGTAAGCACAGTAATGATCTTGGGGTAACAGGCTCTCAATAAATTCAAATGGTACAGCTGAGTGGGTAACAACGTCTGCATCCAACCAGATAATTAAATCTGTTGTGCTATTGAGA
>Ga0209535_1000413_pt1 | contig 30001 bp, 24 predicted proteins | sample LinPmetageLP28_FD_184041 | JGI IMG/M metagenome (GOLD analysis project Ga0209535, IMG submission 184041) | Marine viral communities from the Pacific Ocean - LP-28 (SPAdes) (version 2) | ecosystem: Environmental > Aquatic > Marine > Oceanic | place: Pacific Ocean | collected 2009-08-22
CCAAATGTTTTTTCTACAGGTTTCGATATAGACACTTCAAAAACTCTACTTGCATCTGTTAAAAATCAAGGTATAGTAGGGTGTATATTTGTTAACGCTTTTGATATAGGCTCAGAAACATTAGGAGCAACTTCGGCTAACATAGACAATAATAGAGGTTTTATACAAGGCACCGTATTGACAGATAGAGGGGCCTTCGTCGATAATAAAGTTATGCTTAATTTTAGAGAAACGAACACATCATTTACAGATTTAATAATGAGACCATGGTTAATACTAGCCAGTCATTACGGTTTGGTAGCTAGAGACCCAAATAACCCGGCAGAAGTATTGAAAAACCCAAAAGTTAATATGACTATAGTTCAGTATTCCCCTACTAAGGCTGGTTTATCTCAAATTCCGAGAAAAACTTTTCGCTTTTTTAATTGTGTACCAGTAAGTTTAGACACTCGTAGTAATGGTTACGGTACAGAAAAAATTGACAATTATTCAGTAAGTTTCGTATACGATAAATATGAAGTTCAAAGTAACTTATATCTTTCAGTAGAGCAATTAATTAAAAGTATTAACCCTTTAACTTTTTAGAAAATGGCAGATAAAAATAATATAACAGATATGCTCAAAGAAGTTGGTATTTTAACCAAACTAGTAAAAAGTTTAAAAGCGTCTAATGAAGACTTAAAAAAAATAAAAAGCAGTGAAGGTAAAGAAGTAAAAACTGATAAAAAAAGTAAATTAGAAAGTGAATTTAAACGAGAAAAAGGTAATATAATAACTGGGTTTTCTACTACTGCTATAGAACAATTAAAATTAATATCACCAGCTGCCGGGGACAATCAAAAAGACACGGTAAAAGTTAAAAAAGGTGGTGGTTTAATGGAAGGTATTTTAGCTGTTGTAGGGGTTGGTTTAGGGGTAGCAGGTATATTAGGGGCCATGGCTGGTGTAGATGCTCTCGCTAGTGCGATAGGTACTGGTGATAGTTTGAAAAAATTAATGGTAAATCTTGCTGAAGGACTTGGAGCTTTTTCTGGTCCAAGTATGATAGCATTAGGAGCATTATTAGGAGCAGGTGCTCTTTTTGGGGTAGTCGGTGGTATGGGTACATCATTTAAAGTTGCTGTAGGTATGACTGCGATCGGTGCTGGTTTAGGAGGTTTCTTTGCAGGTATGGCTTTAGCTGACGCTGGTGCTACCGCGTTAAAATCGGACGGATCTGCAGTTAAAAAATTAATGATAAACCTTGGTAAAGGTCTTGATGCTTTTACAGGTTCAAGTATGGTAGCATTAGGTACTTTATTAGGAGCAGGTGCTTTATTCGGTGCTGCGAGCCCTGTTGCCGGTATTAAAGCTGCTGTAGGTATGACTGCGATCGGTGCTGGTTTAGGAGGTTTCTTTGCAGGGATGGCTTTAGCTGATAAAGGAGCAGATTTTATAAACTCAGATGGGTCTGCAGTTAAAAAATTAATGATAAACCTTGCAAAAGGTCTAGATGCTTTCTCCGGTCCAAGTATGGTAGCATTAGGAGCATTATTAGGGGCGGGTGCTTTATTCGGCACAGTAGGGGGACCAGCAGTTGCGGGTATGGCAGCAATAGGTATGTCTGCAATAGGTCTTGGTCTGGGTGGGTTCTTTGCAGGTTTAGCAGTTGCTGATAAGGGTATAAGTTTAATGACGGGTGACGACGGTCAACCAGGAGAATCTATAAAGTTTCTAATGGTAAATATGGGTGAAGGTTTAGGAGGGTTATTTGATGGTGTAAAAGATATTACACTAGCTGATATAACTAAACTACCATTGGCAGCTGGTGCCGCGGCAGCCGCAATGGTAGCAATAGCCGGTGGTAATGGTATTGCAGCTCTTTTAGGTGGTTTGACAAAAGTAGTAAATTTCTTTTCTGGAGGTACTAACCCAATGGATTTCATAATAGATATTGGTAATCAAGCTGATGATATAGAAGAGGGTGCTAATGCAATTGATAAGGTTGTTTTAGCATTAGGAAGGTTATCAGGTTTAAATATATCTATAAAATCTAACTTTGAAGATTTTGCTGATGATTTAAAAGCTTCAATACCAGTTATTGAAGCAGCAATTAATGGCCAGAAAGGCGGTATTATATTTGGTCAAGATATAGAAGGTATAAATTCTAAAAATGTTAATTACGAGCAAGCTGCAAACCGAATTAAAACTTTAAGAGGGGCTGTTCAAGGTAATATCAGTACTACTAGTAGTGATGAGCCCGGTGGTGGTCAACTGGCTCGGTGGCAACGCGTTGCCACCGGTAAAGTTAGAGATGCAGTTGTGGATCTAAATGACGAAATGAGTACTTTAGTAGGTAAATCTAATACATTATTAGTTGAAAATAATAGGTTATTAGATTTAATATTAAATAAGGAACCATCAAATCAAATGGTACAAACCCCTTCAACTGGTAGTGGGCCCAATACTACTGATTTTGACCAATCTGGAGATACTTTCAGACAATTGCAAGCAGGTTAATATAAAATGATAGATGACATTAAAAGCGTAAAGATAACAATTTTAGATAGAGATTTTTATATAGAAGAGCCATCATTTTATTTCTGTAAAAACTTAATAAAAAATTTAAATAATACTGATAACTTCGAAAAGGTATTTAATAAAGTGGTTAAGCAACTAACTGGTGAAGTTCTGAACTTACAAGAAAAATTTCTTTTCTTATTAGAACTAAGAGGTCTTATTTTAGGTAATGAAATAGAAATAACTAGTAATAAAATTTCTTATAAATTTGATTTAAATGATATAATTGAAAAATTCTCTTGTAAAAAGGATATTTTAAATTACGAAGGTATTAATTTTCATTTTGTGAAAAATATATATAACACAACTTACAGCCATGAATTAGTTTTTAATAGTGTTTTAGATTGTGAATATATTGAAGATATACCTCCATTAAATTTTATAGATATATATGATATACTATTAGAAAAATTTTATAATGATAGTTATACATTTGGTAAAACTGGTATTAAAATAGATTTACTGACTGGTATGGATTTTATACGACAAATATATGATTTAAATTTAATGGATTTATATAAACAAGAATACTATTTAAGGAAATTTTTACACTTAAATAGTCAAGATCTTGATACTATAAGTTTTCCAGAGTGTAAGATATTACTAAATTACCATGTTCAAGATATGAAAGAAATGGAAGATCAGCAAAAAAAGTTGAGAAATAGTAATTAGACAATAACTATATATTATATGACAGCTTTCATAAAAAATCTTAAAAATATTCAAAAAGAAGTAGATGTTTTTGTACCTTCTTTACAATCAGATATAAAATTTAAACCCTTAACTTTAAAACATCAAAAAAGTATTTTAGATAATATAGAGTTAACTGCAATATCAATTATTGTGTTCTATAATAAGCTTAATGATATTATTCTAGAACTAGGAAAAGGTGATTTTAACATTATCGATAGACCAAATATTATATTATCTTTAAGAGAAAAAATTAACAAAAAATATGGTAAATTTGATTTGTCAAAACTTATTACAAGTAATAAAAGTTTAAAATTAATTGATCTCACCAAGACTATTGAAACTGATGATTTCATTTTTGAACTTGCATCACCGTCATTTAAAATAGATAGTGAAAGTAATAACTATTTGATTAAAAACTTTAAGACAGAAAGTAAATTACTTGGAAAACTTTATATCAATGAATTAACTAAATTTACAAAATCTATTACAATAAAAAATGATAATGAAAAGGTAGAATTTAGTGACCTAACAATTGAAGAAAAATTTGATATAATTGAAAATATACCATCATCAGGTATTGCAGAAGTTTACAATTATATAAAGGAAGTAAGAGAATTTGAAAAACAGTTCGTTTTACAAAATGATGATATAGTGGAAATCAATCCAGAACTATTTATACTATAATTTTCTTAGGCATTAAATATTTATAATGCCAGATTTATACAGTTTTACATTTGACGCGACGAAAACACTGCCAATATTATCTAGGGGTGGTGTAAATACTGTCGACACTTTTAGTTATAGTGGAGATGGTAGAATTTACGGTAAAATCAATAATAGTTCTACTGACCCAATTGATGTAGTTGGTGATTTCCCTTGGACTAAAAGTCCTAAATCATCGCGTCAAGATGTACCTGCTGCATATATTAAAGAAAAAAGATTACTAACTAACTCAACTTTAGCTAATTTCTTTTATAGTGTACTAGCAGGAGCAGAAGTAATTGAAGGAGCGGCTGATAGATTAGCTAGTGGTAATATACAAGTAGGCAGTAATACACTAAATGTATACGACTCATTAAGCGCTGCAGGTATTTCATATCCCGGTGTTCAGGAGGCTTTAACTGAAAAAGCTAAAAAATTTAGCAGTAGTGTAAAAGAAGCTAAAGAAATGGCTGCTGGGTTTTTAACACAAGGTAACCAAAAAGATAATATACTTAAACCATATAACGGGTTATACTATACTGAAGATACTGGGTTTAAATATTTTTTACCTTACTTAAGCAATAATTATTTGGGTGTTGATAATACCTTCTCAGAAGATTCCCAAAAATTAGCAGGCTTAGATAATATATCTAAAACTTTAGCAGCAGGTTTCGATGTTGCCAGAGGGGTAGCTTTTATGGATAAACCTGGTGTCTATGTAGAACAAAGTAAGCAATATCAATTTGGACAAGAAGGTAGAACTTTTGATATTACCTTTCCATTATTAAATACAGGTTCATACGAGGACATAAAAAGAAACTGGCAACTCCTTTTTGGTCTAATATATCAAAATAAACCAGGTCGTATAAATAGAAATTTATTAGAACTTCCAGTTATATATGAGTTTTATATCGAAGGCATGGCTTATATGCCTTATAGCTATATATCGCAAATACAGATTGATTTTATAGGTAACAGAAGAACGATGGGTATGGATATACCTAGTTTTAATGATACAAGTGATAATGATGCATTAGGTGATAGAACAAATATAACCACTGTTATACCAGATGCTTATAATGTTAAAATAACTTTTCAAGGTTTAAATAAAGAGACTAAAAATTTCTTAATACGTAGTTTAGGTGATCCAATTATTAAAGTAAGAGAAAAAGGAGGTAATATCTAATGGACGGTGCATATCAAAATAGTATAGTAAATTTGAAAAATTTAGATCTTACTCGTTATGAAAATATATTTAAAGTTTATAACACAGGAGAGAAAAACTTCTTTTATTATAATATAAATAAAAAAATATCTATACCTGACAATTTTGATGAAAGATTATTTTACCACATAGTATTACCAAGCGGTTTACCATTGACAACCTTATCATATAATGCATATGGTACTATCGATTTATGGTGGTTAATATTAATTTTAAATAAAATTACGAACCCTATCAAAGATATACCTGAAGGTAAAAAAATTAGGCTTTTAAAGCCTGAATATATAGAACAAATTCTTGATTCCATAGAAAGACAGTTGTAGTGAGAAAAGATTATATAACCAATAATTTAAATGGGGCTGAAGCTAAGGCCAGTTCATATAAAATCGATGGGCAGTTTTACCATATAAGAGCTGTTTTAGTAAACCCTGATGGTGATAGATTAGATCTATCAAAAGGAGCTCTTTATAATATAAATTTAAAAGACGATTTATTTGATCCTTTTTTAAAAGCTGAAATAATGCTTTATAATGATAATCATGCAATTGAAAGAACAGTACCTACTGAATTAAATTCACAAAATGGATTCACATTTAGAGGGGATGGTAGAGATGTATTATTTTTAGAAATTATCCCTTTAAAAAATGTAAAAAAGGAATACAAATTAGAAGAATCAAAAGATTATAATGCAGTATTTTCACTAAGAAATTTATTTATGGTAGTTGAGGATACTGATACTATTATTGAAGGTACATTATATAAAAAATTAAAGTTATATGATTTAGATGAAAGAAAATTATTAGAAAAAAATACTTATTTTAATTCAATAGATACAATTAATTTTAATACTAGTAATACTTTATCAGGAGTTCCTCTTTTTAATTTAGATAATGATGAAAGAGCAAATAACACAGGTATAATGATGAGAGAATTACTTAAATTTACTTTAAATCAAAATGATGATGATATTTTCTACACAGAGAGACGAGGAAGACAGAATGGGTCTGAAGCAATAGATTATGTAGATTTTGAAGATGGTTCGACTAAAATTAATTATAATAGCAATGCTTATAAAAAAGCAATGGATGATTTAAACTATATATATGATAACCATAATAGCAATTTAGATTCTAAAGATTTTAGTATACTTAAAAAAGAGTATTTTACAGGTAAGTATACTTTAATAAATGCAAAAAGTTTTTTTGATAGAGCTAATGATAATGATGAAAGCGGTACATTTACTATTGAAAAAATAAATATTTCAGGTGCAGGTAACCTAAAAATCGATAATGCTGGTAAAAAAACCACTAAAAATACTCCTAGTTTTAATGAAAAGAGCCAAGCCTTAAATGTTAAGTTTTATAATACTAGTTTTGATATATTAAATGAAAAAGTTAATACAAAAATAGTACATGAATATGATTTTGAAAATAAAACTTTTAATATTATGCAATCAGATAGTAATATAATAAATTCAAAAGAAAAATTTAATAGTAATTACGTGCAGAATATGAAAGGCCTAAAACAGCCATTTGCTTCACAAATTAATACTAACCTTAGAAAGTTAAACATTAACTATGAAAATATTTACAATTTATATGGTGGTAATGAAAATATTAGATTAACTAAAGGACTTAATAAACTTCTTAAAAATACTATTATGTCTAATCTAGGGGTTGAAATAACACTCAAAGGTCAAATGTTTAGAAAATCTGGTAAATTTATTGCAATTGATAGAGATAGTCTAGACCCGAAAAATAAGTTTGATGATAGATTTCTTGGTACATATTTTATAATTAATGTTGAACATACGTTTATAAAAGATGATTTATATATTAATAGATTATTTGCAATAAAGACATACTACTTTGATGACCTTCAATTTAACGAAAATCTAGACTAATGGCTACCAATAAAAAAAATATTTTACCAGAACTTGCAGATACCGTAATAAACGGTAATATTAGTTTTTATGAAAGTAGTTCAGAGCTATTAAACATTTTTCGAGATGTGTCTTTAGATGTGGTTAATTTTTTTATAGAGTTAGATGATACTAGAACTACGGACAATGTTCATAAAAATCTAACACAAAAGTATATTGATTTAAATAATAAAAAGCTACTAATTAACGATAGTGAATTGCCGAATAATTTTAAATTATATTTAAATGAAAAATTTCAAAATTTAATATTTATTTTTAAAGCTGCTATAACAAAAAATTTAGATGATAAAGATAAAAGTATTTTTTCTAACTATTCTGATGATATTGGAATGACTTTAGAAATTAACCATAATTTAGGTGTAACTAATACCCCTATATTTGATACATACTACAATTTACAAAAAAGCGGACCACCTATTACAATTCCTCCAATAATGATGAATAAAGTTAGTAATAATGTATTGAAAATTTTTAAAAAAATGTCTTTAAAGAATGATGCTATATTAAAGAGAAATCTTCGTAATATAGCAGGTTATGGAGTTGAAAACTTATGTTCAACCTCACATGGGTTAAATTTAGTTTATGACAATTTTACTGCAGTAACTCAAGAAGAACTTACTAATATCAAAACAACACAAATCTTTAATGTATTTGGAGAAGAGCTAGGAGATTTAATTACTTTTTATAAAAACTTAAATATAAGACAGCAACCAGATAATAAAGCATTTTTAGTTAAATATGAAAACGGAATTGAAGATGTTCAAAACGTACTAGATATATTTAACAATAATATATACTCCACCACAACAGTTAATATACCTTTTTCAGGATCTTAATCGTTACTAACTTCGACATCAATTACTTTTGCATCATCAATTAATTGTTTAAGTAATTCTTCTCTATTAATTGTTAAGCCAGCCTGCTCATTACTTTTATCTTGTAATTCCTTTTTGCTTTGTATATCCATTTCCTTTACCTGTATTTTAGCTTCATTAGCTTTATCTTGTAAAAGAATTTTATTTAAACTTTCAATAGCTGATGCTGATGCACCAATAAGTTTACTTAAAGCATCGACATCTCTAGCATCTGGTGCTGATGTTATAAATTGTTTAACATCTTCAACGTATTCTACACTATCTTTAATTAACTTACCTGAATATTGCAGTAAAAAATCTTCTAATTTTTCTTTGTCGAGATTAAAATCTTGTTTCTCTAATTCTTTTTTAGCAACGTTTACACCTTTTAATTGCGAAAGTAAATCATCTACAACAATATCTATATCATCATCCATTGTAAAAATATTTATAGTAGAAGTTGAATAATTAAACTATTATAGTATAATAGGTATATATGGAAGAAAAAGTTATAATTAAATTTATTAAAACGCATCCAGATGCTAAACTACCTACTAAAGCTCATAACGGTGATAATTGTTTTGATTTATATTGTGTTGAAGATACTGATATAGGTCCGAGTATGTGTAGTCCAATTGGAGCTGTGCAAATAACCAGCGGTGTTGTGCCTGTAGGTATTACAGTAGCATATATAACACCAGGTTATGGGTTTGTAATTAAACCTAAGTCTGGTCTTGGATTTAAACATAACTTACAACCACATTTAGGTGAAGTAGATAATGGTTACCGGGGTGATTGTGCTGTTAAGATGTATAATTTTAATGATACTGAGTATGTTTTTGAAAAGGGTGATAAAGTAGCTCAGATTAAGATAGAAAAAATTTACGATACCACCGTTGAGTGGTCTGAAAGTATAGAAGAAGCAGAACGTGGAGATGCTGGTTTTGGATCATCAGGTAAATAATGTATAGGCCGCTACCATCTAATTTAACTATTAAGAAATCTAAAATAGATGGTTTAGGTTTATTTGCAGTAGATATAATAGTTAAAGATACAAATCTTGGAATATCTCACGTTGAATATAGTAATGAAATATTTGATCAAGGTTATATAAGAACACCTCTCGGGGCATTTATTAATCATTGCGACAAACCAAATTGTATCATAAAAGATACTGGTAGTATGAAATATTTAAAAACTATTAAAGATATTAGTATTAATGAAGAACTAACCACAAAATATACTTTATATAAAATAGGAACATAGGTATAATACGCAATGGGTAAAGGAGATAAATGGCGAAAAGGTCATAGTTTGAAGAAGTTTGGAGATTCTTACGACAATATTAACTGGGGTGGTAATAAAAAAGGGAACTCTGATATAATAAATTATGGGAAAAGTAACAAGACAAAAGATAACCGAAAGAAAAGTCGGTAATGCGAAGGTGAGAAAGACGGTAACAGTAACTGTTACGAAGCCATCAAAAAGAAAAAAATAATGTTTAATAACTTATACGTAGAAAAGTATAGACCTAAAACGTTATCAGATTTGGTATTATCTGATAGTAATAGAAAGTATTTTGAATCTATTACCGAAGAAATACCAAATCTGCTTTTCGTTGGTACACCTGGCTTAGGTAAGACTACATTAGCTAGAATATTAGTAAATGATATATTAGAGTGTCAATACCTTTATATTAATGCATCAGATGAAAATGGTATAGATACTATACGCTCCAAGGTAGTTGGCTTTAGTCAGACTAAGTCTCTCGATGGTAAACATAAAGTCGTCATCTTAGATGAGGCTGATGGTATTACCCTTGATGGTCAACGCGCACTACGTAATACAATGGAAGAATATAGTAGTATGACTCGTTTTATACTAACAGCAAATTATAAGCATAAAATAATACCTGCTATTCAAAGTAGAACACAATTCTTTGATCTAATGCCGCCGTTTGATGATGTTGTAAAACGTGTTATTAATATTGTTAAGGAGGAAGGTATCAAGATTGAAACTGATCAGAAACCTAATTTTGTTAATGTAATTAAGCAAAGTTATCCTGATATTCGTAAGGTATTAAATAGTATTCAAAAAGCTACTATTAGTAATATCTTTACAATTGACCATAGCGTAGATAGTAAAGATATTGTTACCGTTATACATAAGCATGTTATATCTAACGATTCTCTAAAGCTTAGAAAGTATCTAATCGAGAATGAAAATGAATTTCAAGGTGATTATCATAACTTAATGAAGCAATACTTAAATTATGTTTATACTTCTAGTTTAGATGACAATAAAAAACGTCAATATATAGTGACTATTTCAGATCACATGTATAAAGACGTATTTGTATTAGATAAAGAAATTAATGCTTTTGCTTGCTGGGTTAATCTCGAGAAGATTTAACCTTCAATCGGCACATACTGCGTAGTATAACTTTCATTAACTGCAGGTGATTTAGTCGCTGGAGATGAAGGAATCTTAGTATTTTGTCTAGGATTTGACATTTCTGTCTTTTTAAGGCTATCTCCTTGTTGGGTCATTGTTTGCTGTTGCTCTTCATTTTCTTCTGCTTCAACTGGGTCAATTTGAACCTTATTATCATATCTATCAGAATCAGGTATCGGGTGTCTATTGATACCGTTATCTATTCTTTTCAAAATATCTGATGGAAGAGTAACTTTACCTTGATTATCATATCTACCATTTGCTAATTCTAAAGCAACATCTACATAAAAAGTAGTACCTCTATTATCACTATTTCCAGGTCCTGGTGTTAATGCATCAGTTTTAACATTAACTATATAATAATTTTTATCTGAATCGAAATATGTATCAATATACTCTTTTTGATCATCTGATAGTACTTTATAACTATCTTTACTTTTATAGTTTTTTGTAAGTTCAACAAGATCACCGGTCAAGAAACTACCATTTGACATTCTTGTAATAGTATTTTCTACGAGTTCTAAAAATTTACGTGCCATAATATACTAATATTTATGTTAACCGTTAGTTTTTTCTATAGTTTTTAGTGCTGTTTATAAATATTATAAATGGCCATAGAACTTAATATATTTGCAAATTTCGATACAACAGCAGTCACTGACCCAGAAAGACAATATTATAACCTGCCGAGAAATAACTTACCGGTGTTAAATCAAATTACAGCAAGTATACCGTTAACTATTAATGAAAATGCTCCTGTTGATAAGTTAGTATTTTCTACCACCGGAATAGATGGTTATGGTTATAATGATGAAACCTTTAACTTTGATAAAACTTATTTTCAAAATCAAACTATATATTTTACTGCTAGAATTAAAACAAAAAATAATTACCCAGCAAATTATTTAAACAATCTATCTCTAGGTGATGGTAATGGTGACACTATAAAAATAGAACTTCTTGATGACAATAATAATACCTTAGCAGCAACATTTTCAAGTAATTTTGGTGAGTTATCTTCTAATATCAAAGGTGGGTTTTTTAAAGGTGCATTTCAATACGATGGTACCGGTAATAATTTAAAATTGAAAGGGACGACTAAAGCCGGTGATATCATTAATCAAAGTAATACTTTTAATATGATACCAGTAAGCGGTACAAATGATTTTCGTAAGATAAATGAAGATAATAATCAAAAAACTAATTTTTTAAAATACCTTTACCAACCTAATTTAAAAAATAATCCTAAGTTTTTTACAGATATAATCGGTCAGATAGTAGGAGATGAAAAAGATCCTAGTACTTTAGGGGTAAAAGTCTATGAAAAAATATCTAATTTTCTTTTAAATTCAAATGATATAGATTATGCAAATATTGATAATTTAATTAGTAGTTTAAAATTAATAGATAGCAACATTAATATATTTTCAGAACAATACCCAGCCAGTTTAAAAAGAATAGTAGATTTCTTTAGTGTAAATAGATCTAAAATTAAACCTATAACAAATAACTTTAATCAAGACTTCAATAATAACGGTAGACCTAGTTCTGGTTTAGGTAAAAATCTAGGTAAGGAAATAAGCCTTTCTCATACTTTATCTGGTGGGAAAAATTTTAAACCTATAGTTGCATATGAAAAATTTAGTAAAAGATATTATCTACTTAATACCGACCCTACAAGTTCATTTGATTTTAGATATCTAGGAAATAATAAAACTTTTGAAATTTCATCATACAATGTTAATTGGGGTTGGGGATTAGATTTGCCAAATGAGGTAGGTAATTTTACATATATGTTAAATGCTACAGGTGGTAATTTAGTGCTTGAAAATGGTTTTAGAATTTTAAATGAAGAAAAAGGTGTATCTACTAATCAAATAACAAATTATTATACATTTTTCGAATATATTTCTACTGTTAATAATAGTAATTTATTTGCATTTTATGACGATTCTAATACTAATTCTACCTGTGATCTTACTAATTTAAGTTCGATTAATAATAGTATAGATCAAATTGTATTAAAAGATATTTATACTGGTTCAAAATTAATATAATTGAATTTTAGTAAAATTGTTTTAAATACGTATATGGGAATTGATATATAATTTCCATTATAAATATTAATAGATGTCTTTATCACCCACATATCAAAATTTAAGTGCTTTAACTCCTGTATATTTTAAAGATTCTGATAATAAATTTGAATTTATTAATGAAGACAAGTTTACACTTCAAGGTTTAAATTTACTTACTTATAATATAAATAAAAGTGCTAATGATAGTTTTTTAAAGAATTATACTGTTAATAATTTAATTAAAAATAAAAATTCTAACGATTTATATACTTTAAATAAAAAAATAAATACACAAGATTTAAATACTAGACTTAATTTTAAAACGACATCTAATTCATTAAGTTCAGTATTTTTCTTACAAGTTTTAACAACTAGAGATGATAAAGATTCACCTGTAACCTTTAATATAGACCAAATAGATGTAAATGGTGATAAATTTTTAGTAGACTTAGTTGATGAAGAGTTTTGTACAGTATCACTTTTCGATGGTAAACTACCAAAATTTTTATACGATATAGGTACTGAAGCATTAGTATTTAAATTTTTAGGGGTCGATTTAGTACCTTTAACCGGTAACTACTATTTTAATTATTTTTATGATAGAATAAATAGAAAATTTCGATTATATCAAGGGGATAAAATTGTATCAACGCTTACTACACAATTAACGACGCTCGCACCTATTGTTTCATCAAACCCAGCTGGTGATAAAATAAAGACTACTATAATTGTATCAAATACTATTAATTCAGTAGGTTTACTTGCTAGCAACGAGACTAATCTAGTTAATGGTACTATTAGTGTCGACCCAGAACTAAAGTTATTAAACACAGATAGTATTGATCAATTTATATATTACGATTTTCAAGATAATTATAATCTTTCTAATGATACTGTAAGCGGGGTAAAATATGATTTTTTAACCTATTATACATATTCTAATATTATCACCGGAGATAAAAATTTTGTTAATCTTAACTTTTTTAATTTAAAAAATCATATTTCTAATAATAATGTTACTTACGGTGGTCCATTAGAGAATAGAGACGATAATTTAGAATATAGAGGACGTGAATATCAAAATTTTACTAATCAGCAAAGTAAAGAAAAAGATTATGATGATTTATCATTAAACTATACGTTTTTTGATAAAGAATATAAAATAGGTTCAAAGGATTATACTGAATTTACATTACCGGATAATTTATTCCCTTTCAAGAAAATTAATATTAATGATACGGGGTTGGCTTTAAATGGCTCTTTTGCAGCAACTAATCCTTACTTTAGCGATAAAGTTTTTAAATTAACTGATAAAAATAAAAATAAATTACAAGAAAGTTTTATTGAAGATGAAGAATTTTTAGTTAATCAAAATGATGTTAGCTTAGTGGTATTACAAAGTGGTGGTTTTTTAGGTTTTCAAACTCTAAACGATATTCAAGGTAATGACATTTTTGGAGACTATTTATGTACGTGGTTAAAAGGTGATGGTATAACAAAAGGTATATGGTATGATAGATATTATATACCAAAAGATAATTCGTTTACTATATCATTCTCTGGTGATTTAAATACATTTGAAAGCAGTTCTCAAGCTGCAGAACATTTTGAAAAAAATGAAACTAGTTTGCTTTATTACGATTTACAAAGTAATATGACATTTGAACCAAGTGCATCTTACGGTTATCAACGAATTAATGAAAAACAAATAAACGTATATATTGATAGTCAGAAAGATCATTTGTTAAAAAATACTTTAAATATTCAAACATCATCAGTACAACTACAAGATATTAATGATGTAAATCTTAATGATGTAAAAGGTTTTGATAAATTAAATATCGATTCAATACCTAATAGAGATTTTAATGTTGGCTTTGAATTAGAATTAGATACTCTATCATCGTTAAACTCGTTTCAACTTTTTGGTAATTTATATGAAGATGGGTTTTCCTTTAAAAATAATAATTTCTTTACACCGTTTATTTATATACCCGAAGGTAACAGACTTAATATTTATGATAATAATTTTAAGTTATTAAGAACCAATACATACGAGGGTACAGAAAATATAATAGATGTTTTATATGTTGAACAAAACAATAATATTGTTTTAGTTTGTGATAATAAATTAATAAAAACTAATTATTTCGGAGAAGTGTTGAATGAAAGGTACCCAGCTGATGGTCAGATTAATAACGACCTGATAATGGAAATAATTAAATCATATCAAAGCAAAACATATCACGGTTATAATAATGTATTTATTATAACAAATAAATATGTAACAGATAATAAAATTATTAATTTAGATTTAAATAATCTTTTACCGACAGAAAAAATAGTTCTAAATAATCAATTTAATGCATTAACCGGGGGACCATTTCAAAGTATAGTACCTTCAAAAGACGGTAGTTATAGATATCTAGTAGGTAGCGAGCCTAAAAAATTAAATGCCGATACTGCATGTTCATTAGAATTTATTAATAGATTTATATCCAGACAGCATATACCGGGTGAAGCATTTTTAAATTCTACTATTTTATCTAGTCAGTTAAGCGGTGGGATTGTTAAAGGGCAATCATATGATGAAAGTTACTTTTTACTTATATCAGGATTCTCAGCCTTAGCAGATTCAAACTTTGATACCTTTTTTGATTTTGTACAGGAAGGTAGAGCTAGAATCGTATTTGATAAAACTGATTTAAACCAGAAAGAAGATCCTATATTAGATAGTACTAATATGAAAATTTTCGATATTAATTCAGTTAATAATAGATTATTTGTACAGTTTATAAACTTAACAGCAAGTCAAGGGTTTATACAAGAGTTTACACCTGAAAGATTTAAATTATCAGCTTTTGAATTAAGTGAAAGTGTAAGTACTGGTTATAAAATTGACTTTTTAGAAGAAGATAAACAGTTAAAGATATTATCATTTGCTAGAGATATTTATTCTAACATTATTGTAGATAAAATAAATGCTACTTCAGGTAAATTAGAGAAGACATACAAATTACCTTTAACCGGTATCGATATTAACATACGTAAGGTATTTGCTGCCAATGAAGCAATACCCGGTAGTTCATTTAGTACAACAACTCTAAGTTCTAAGTATAGTAATGGCATTTATCAGTATAGAAGGTTTGAAAAAGAAGAGTATGATGCAATTATAGCAGCTAATGGAGGTTTTGCTAGCAAATTCCTATCATTATCAGGTAATACCCCTCACTTCACCCCTATAAATTATTATGCTTTAGATCAAAAATATAATACCTATAGAGATCAATTAATGTTTAAGTTTAATTTAAATTCATTACTTGATATTGAAGTTCTTACTGAGGAATGGAATAAAGCTGGTCCACCTCTATCAGCTAATGGTTATACGTCTTTTTCATGGTCCAACCCAGCAGAATCATTAAGTGGTTGGGATGGTGAATTAATACCAATAAATTCTGAAGACATAAGTAACGTTGAAATAATTTTTACTGTACCAAATGTATCTATTAAAAATTATTTTAATCTAGACTTTGATTTAAATGCTGGTAAGATTAAACTATATAATAATGGTATAGTTTTCGGAGAAGTAGTATTTAACCCTAATATTATACCGATAGAAAGAATTTTATACCCAGAATTATTTATTAACACTCAAAATATACGTAACACTCCAATTGATAATATAGTTAAAGATTTTAATTATAATAGTTCAGGAGGCTCTTTAAAAAATGTTAAAATACATAACACGTCATTTGATCAAAGTTTAGTCAATTATTTAGAATTACAAACTAAAAAAGTAGACCCTTTATATTTTAGAGTACCATGTGGTACGAGAAATAATAACGAAGAGATTGATACATTATTTACTTATAATATACCTGGGAATATTAGCAATTATCTTAAAGTGAACATTCAAGATATTAATATAAATAATGATGTAAAGCAACAATTAACAGAATACTTACAAAGTTCAGTACAGGTAACTACCCCATCTCAACAAAAATTAATATATAACATAGAATAAAAAATAATGACAGTAAATAATACAGCAACTGAGTTTTATATAGGACAAGATTTAACTAACAATTCAAGTGATGAATATAAAACGATAACTACATCAAAAAAAATAGCATTTACTAATGGTGGAGAATTTACCTTTAACGGTTTAGATTATATCGGTTATTATAACTATGACGGTACTACCTTTTATAAAAGTAAAAATTTACAAAATGACGTTTTAAATGTTGTAGAGAGTGTATATACAGATATTATAAAATCTAAAAAGTTCTTTGATAGAACCATTTTTACTAAATTAAACACTTCCTATGTAACAGATGATATTATTTTTAAACCGAATGAAATAATAAATAAAAATTCTATTAATTTTAAATTTAATCTTTTATATGACAATTTTATGGATCTTATTAGATTTACTAGTATTAATGATCCTTTAATACCTACTGACTACAAAGCATATGCAGTATTATCTAGTACTAATCTTGGTACTGATTGGCAATGGGTAGCTTCGAACGTAAGATTTATATCAGGTGGTCTAGACCCCAGTTTAGTTCAATTATCAAGTTATAATTCACAATTTGAAAATTCTGATACCGTTAATTCTTTAGCTATAAGAAGTACTAAAAATCCTGACGAATATACATTATTTGTATCTACCAGTACTTTCGTCTTTGCATACCAAATAGATGATACTGAAACAATGTTTGATTTTGTATTAAGTGCTGATGCACTAGGTAATGATAATCAATTGAAATTTAGAGGTATAACTAGTATAGCATCAGATAATGATAAAAATATACTCTATATTAATGATAGGAATGTTAAACAAATATATAAAACTGAGGTTAAAACTATTATTAATAAAGATAGAACCGGTATTAGAAAACTGAAACTTTTAGATACAATTGGCGGTGAAGGTAATGATGTAAGTAATTTTAATGATAATACATATGTTGAATACGGTAATAAAAATATATTTGTATATGATCTTGTTGATAAAGGTATTAAAAAATTTAGTAGTGATTTTCAATATAAAATTGAATACAATAATTTTAAATTTTTTGCTGAAAATGAATTCGTTAGTATGACCTATAATAATACTTTTGATTTATTATATGTTATAACCAATACATTTACTGTTTTAGTATTAAATGCAAATAATTTTAATGAAGTTGATAGGTTCACATTAACTAGTAATCCTTTTGAATTTTCTATACCGCTGTTAGCTAAATTTGAACTACCTAGGAAAATAGTTTTTTCAGAAAATAATAGCAATGTATACTATCTACAGACTACTAAAAATGTCTATAAATATTTTATAAATACCCAATCAAAAAATATAGAAAAATTTACTATTAATATCCAATTTGATACAGTAAATTTATGGAATACAATATTTACTAAATTTTCAGCAACTAATGTAGCCTGGGATGAAAAACCTGATTTTGATAAATTTACATTAATAAAAACAGGTTTAGTATTAATAGGTAGCCAAACAAATAAATCAGATAAGTTATTATTATGGTCTAATAAAAGGATATTTAGTTTTGTTGAAAACAATGATCGAATCAGTTTATTAAATACAAAAAAGCCAAATTTTTACAACAAAAATGAAATATTCTTAAATGATGAATATTTTAATAATATAACTTTTAATTCAACTATATATAGACATTTATTTAATTTAAATTTATTAGGTTCCAATTTAAATAAAAAGCTATTAGCGCAATTTGATACTATTGAAACTAATGGTTATTTAAGATTTAAAGAATTTTTAGAAATGAGTCACGAAGATAAGGATACATTAGATATTATTGATGGTAAACAATTTTTCGTCGGAATTAATGAAACTTTAAACGGCAATACTTTAAACAGGGTAATGGAAAACGTTATCAAATATCAAAATAAAATAATACAAACTGTTGACACGAAAAGAATTGGTGAAAGGATACCCATTTTAAAGACAGTACTATTAGATAAATAATAATAGATGAGTACAGAAATTAATAGTTTAGCGGGTGAGATAATTGCATTTACTTACCCGTCATTAATAAAAGTAGCTGATAATGGTTTCATACCTACCGAACAAGGTGGTAATAGAACTACAGGTGTAGTTTTAAATAACCCTAACAAAAGTGGCGCGCCGCGTGCGTTAGCAAGATTATCTGACGGTAATGGTAATATAGGTTCAATATCTATTGGTCAATCTGATGCAGGAGCCAAAGTTTTTGGACCTTTAATAGTAGATGGCTCTACAAACTGCGTTGTAGGTAAGGTATTAGAAGTACAAAAAGGAGGAGTTTGTATTGAAAAACAAATTTGCGCATGTGGGGTTGGTTCTAATCATTTATGTGGTTCAACCAATACATGTAATTTAAATGTTGCCAATGCATTAGTTGTTACTAATTCGATATGTCAAACAGCAGCTGGTGGTAGTACATCATTGGAAGGTGACTTTTTTGTTGGTCCTGAAGCTGGTAGAAAGTTTTCAGTTGACAATCTCACAGGTAATACGACAATGTGTGGTACAGGAAACATAGGAAATGATTGTACTACAGGAACAATAACTTTAACTAATAAAGGTTTACTTTTAAATAAAGGTGTAATTAGAGGATGTGCTGATATTATAGCTTTTTATTCATCTGACAAAAGGCTTAAAAATAATATAGTTAAAATTAAAGATTCAAACAATATTATTAATAATATTAATGGATATGAATTTGATTGGAAAGAAAATGCTGATAGGGAAGGTTCTGATTTAGGAATTATAGCTCAAGAAGTAAAAGAAGTATTACCTGAAATAGTGCATGAGAGAGAAGATGGATATTTATCTGTAGATTATGTAAAACTTATACCAGTGTTAATTGAAGAAGTTAAAAGTTTAAATAATAGAATTAAAGTATTGGAGGAAAAATAATGGCTAGTTTATTCGGAAAAAATATAAATGAAACGTATGAAGGTTTGTTAAAAACTTGTACAAGTGAAAGTATTGGTACAGGATCTTTAATTACCGACGGATTAGGTAATAGCTCTGCTTTATCACTGGGATCACCTTCTAATAGTTCATGTTTCAATGGTTCATTAGTAGTTTGTACGTCTTTAGGTGTATGTTCTAATTTAACTACTAATAATCTTTGCATTAAAGGTACAAGTACGTTTAACAACGATGTTCGGGTTCTCGGTAACACCCTTGTAAACGGTAATTTAACAGCATCAAACTTTACTTTAAATGGTACAGGTACTTTTAATGGGGGTATTACTTTTAATAATACAGTAGCTATTAACAATCAAGCAACTTTAGTTAATACATGTGTAAATGGTACATTAGGAGTCACTGGTAATACAACTGTAGGAGGAAACTTAACAGTCGGTGGTAGTATTAATAGTACTGGAGATATAATAGCATTTAGTTCATCAGATAGTAGATTAAAAGATAATTTAATTCCTATTAATTCTGAAAATTTTGTAAATAATTTAACTGGTTATGAGTTTGATTGGAACGATAGATCCAAAAGAGTAGGTAAAGGTAAAGGTATCATCGCCCAGGATTTACTTAATATAGACGAAACATTAGTAAGAGAAAATAGTGAAGGGTTTCTTACAGTTGATTATATAGGTCTTATACCAGTTTTAATTGAAGAAGTAAAACGGCTTGGTCAAGAAATTGAAAAACTCAAAGGTTCTTAATTTAAGTAACAGTCGGTTCGAAGTAGCGAAAGAGTCCGAAACCTGATGTACCTACTAGAGTATTATCTTCTGCTGATAAGGTAGTAAGTATTAAATCATCAGATACTAATTTACCGTATATAGGGGTACTATTTGTTGGTATACTAGTAATTACTTCAAAATTGTTATCAGGAGATGTAAAGAAAAAACTTTTATTTTGGTATTGGAAATTTTTATTATCTAAATAATTGGTTTCCAATTCTAACGGTGATTTATTACCATTAACACTAAGTTTTACTTTATAATCATTAGCTGATAACTCTTGAGAAGTTTTTAAACTGTTAAATCTAGTTATATAAAACTTTACAGTACTTTCACTTTCAAACTGTTGACCTCCTCCTTCTTGATTTATATAAATTTTATCAGGTAAAGGGTCTTTAATATTTACATTATAACTATCTAAAGATCTAAATAAACTACCAGCGCTTGTTGCCACCACAAGTGTTAATTTGTAATTACCAGCAACTTTATATGTATGAAATGCAGATAAATTATTTTCAACTATTGTACCGTCTCCAAAATCAACAAAAAAATCAGTATCTGAAATCGTTTCATTAGCGGATAAAAAATTTGGAATAGCATATATACCTCCCATATCACCAGCATACAGAGCACTGCTTGAAATAGTATTTGAACTTCCTAATACTTTTTTAAAGTTCTTATTATATATATCAAATGGAATATATATACTTGATAATGAGCTATAATCTTTATTGAAGCTATAATTCATTTTACGCGTTTTCTATAATTATATTAGATAAAATTGATTTATTAGATAGATATGGATATTTAAAAAACGGTAATTTTAAATCAACACCAATTATTTTAATATCGTTTTCCGGATAAATCGGATTATATACTACAAGACTAATACCTTCTACTTCATTTACAGTCGTAGTATTAACAACCCGTCTTGTTCTTATATCTTCTACACCATCTATATTAAAAATTTGATTGCTTATATCTTTCAAACTTACTAAACTATTTAAATTAAGATCATCGAAATAATTTACAAAAATATTATTAATTCTTTCTTTTATTGCCTCAGTACTTGAATTACTCAACACATTTCTTTTAATAACTAAAAATGATTCATCTGCTATATCCTTAGTGATAACTTCTGCAACACCACTTCTAACCCCAAGGTTAAACGATGTAAAAACCGGGTCAACAGGAACTATATTAATATTAGCCTGTTGCTGTTCTTTAAAAGCATTAATAATGGAAGATTTTTGGGAGGTAGAAACAAAATTAAGATTATCATTACTATCAACATTATTAAATTTAGATACTAAAAATAGGTAAATATTATTTGCTTGATTTATTGAGTTAAAATTAATTTGATTAAACAATACCCTACTATCGTCATTTGGTTTATTTAAACCTAGATTTAAAAAATAGTTTAAATACTGATCTACATAATCATCATTATTTACAACTCCAAATGATTTTAACACTTGAGAAAAATTAGACTCTAAAAAATTATTATAATCTTTCAAAGTTACAATTCTATTTTGCAATTGAAAGTTTTTAGACGCATTGTTTCTTATACTATCAACATCTTCCTTTTCAACCGGTGAAGTTGATTGGAGACTATTAGAAAAACTTAAATACTGTAGTTGTTGAATATTTAAGAAATTAAATGTACTATTATATATGTTGTTACTTATTTCTTGAAACCTCGGGGTATTATATAAGTTTATATTATTACCATTTAAAATACCAGGTGAGATAACTCCGGCTTCGCCTGAACTTTGAATATAATAAATAAAAACTCTATCACCTTCATTTAATTTTTTACCAAAAATACCATTACCAAACTTAAATTCATATAAACCGTTTTCATTTACCCTCTTTTCAACTACAGTTGAATCTGAATTTTCTAAAAATAAACTATTTGTTTCAGTATATTCAGTTATCTTATTTGTATTAATATCCTTAACATATACATCAATTGAATCACTATCAATATTCACCGTTACATTATTATCATTACTCTTTACTGCTAAATTTATAGTTTCAAAATCTTCACCCAATGCTATGATCTCAGGGTATTCAAAATATTGGCCTTCCCTTAAAACATTTTCACTTGAAAAATCTGTTAAAGATTGGTCCTCAGCTACAGTTTTATTAAAAGTACTATCAGATACAAAAGAATAATATAAGCCTCCTACTGCAAAATAGCTATATCTTTTAATGGTATATGCATCTGCTGGTAATAAACTGCTTGCGGCTAAATCAAATGAAAGCAATGATGTTTGATACCCTCTAGGTTTATAGTCAATTAGCTTAACAATCCTATTCATATTTTCATAAATGCTAGTATCTGAAAACATTGATTCAGCGGACGTCTGATTCAAATAAAATAAAAGTAAATGATAACTATATGCAATTACATCAATAATAGAGGACATATTACTACCTTCAAAAGACTGGTCAGTATATACTTCCCCTTCATTAAGCCTAGTTTGAATTAGTTCCTTTAGTGATTTAGCATCAAAAGCTGTGTAACTATCTCTTGATAAACTAAAATCAGTTAAATTTTTCTCCACCATAAATATATTTAATTAATAACTATAGAAACCAGATTTGTTTAATCTACCTTTTAAATTTAATGGGTTATAATTAAATTCAGGTATATTAATTATTATATTTAATTCGTATTCTTGCATTGCAATATCAGCGATAACTTCGATGGATGTTACTTGTATACGAGGTTCAAAACCAACAAATGTATTATTAATAGTCTCACCAATAACAGTAGCTCTAGCTTTTGAGACTGGTAAAAAAAGAAGATCACCAAAATTCATACCAAATTCGGGATTTAATATTTTCTGCCCCGGAAATGTAGTTATTAAATTAATAAGGGAATTTTTTATCGCCTCAAAATTTACTGATGTATTTAAATCTTTTAAATTTTGAGGACTATCTAATTGATCGCCTTTTACAATACCAACATCAACATTTAGATCCAAATCTTTATATATAACATTTTCTTGAGTTATCTTTTTTAATGGTTCTAAAATATTTAATTTAATAGGCATATTGATATTTATTAAAAGTGTTAAGTGCTTAAAAAGTTATATAAAGTATTATTTTTATCAATTAAATTTAAAATAAAATTACCGTTGTTAGTTTTTTGACCATTTATTGCTTTCAATTGCAGTGGTGATATATCTGAAATTAATTTTACTATTCTAAGATTAACTGTCGTTATTTTACCATTTTCATAATAAAACTTGATTGAACCTGTAGATGAAACTGCGCTACTGAAAGAATTGTATATATGGGTAAAGTTATCTAATATTAAAGTATTATCTGATGATTGAAATTTGGAATATATAGTTTTATTAGTATTATCTCCAAAATCTATTTCGGCTTTATATAAACTTTTACCTGATGAGTTTTGAGTAACATTTTTGAGATCAAAATTTATATCTGTCCCATCACCTGAATAAGTTAAGGTAACAGTTCTGAAAAAACTAGCAGCAGGGAATGAAAGTGACGGTAAAACACAATCTCCGCTACCCGTTAAAAAATTAAAAAATGAACTATTTGCAGTACTAGTCCTTTGAGCTTCTGCCTTTACCTGGTTTGTTACCGCCGTTATTGAGGAATTATTTAAGTTACTAAATAAATCGTTTTTAATAATTGAAATTTTATTATTAATAATTTTATAATTAAAATAATGTATAACTATTGAATTATTAGTATTTGTATACGTTGTAGTTAAAATATAAGAATCGTCTAAACTATTATATTTTAAATCACTGTTTACTAACTTATTAATTGTAATACCACCACCAGAATAATTAAAATTAAAAGTATTTAAAAAGTATGAAGAAGTTTCAGTATTTACAGTACTTATTTCATCAATAATTTTCCTACTGGTATCATATTTATAAAGTTCATATATAAAAGTATTAGACGTACTTACACCGGATAAGCTTATATTAAATTTATAAACTGAATTATTATTATAACAATCTTTAGTTATAAATGCAAAGTTAGGGTGTATTAAATCTTTCTTCAAGATTAAAGGTGAACTTGTTTGACCTATATATTTTTTATCATATTTAAATGAATCTACAACAGTAAACGTACTTAAATCTAAGCTAAAAGTATCTTCATATATATTAATATCTAAAATATTTGAACCGGTAATTTGATTATATAATGTATTGTTAGATGAAAACTTATCATAAATAACATTAAAACTTGAACCTGATAACGGCTTAAGTTCCTTAGTTACTACATCTTTTATAAAAATATTTTTATAACTAAAATTTTTATCATGTAATCCGGAAAGGGGGTCAATATCACCATACCTATTTTGTGTTATATCAATTGTATTACCTGACTTAAAAGTTGAATTATTAATTATATCAATATCAGCAGTATTTCTAATTACCCCTAAATTAGGAATTATTTGTATATATTCATTACCATAAATATCAGTTTGAATTTTATCAACAGAACCATAATTAATTAAATCATTTAATGTATTTGAAAATTTCCCACCATTAGTTATATCAATCCTTTTATTTTCTAAGGATTGATATGAATGAAAATAGTGATTTCTTTCATCTGATTTTACTGTATTGCGTGAAGATGATGATGAAATATTTTTATAAGTATTAGAATCAAAATAAAAGTTAAATGGATTTTTTCTTTTTGTATTGCTTAAATTTACCACATCACCATACTCAGCGGGGTCAGGAAAAACATAAACATAATTATCAATTAGTTGCTTCTTGATTCTTCTTATGTATTCACCATCTACTTTTAATATTGAGAATTTAGTAGGATTAAAAAATAGACCAACGCTTCTTTCATAACCGCTCGGTTCCTTTTCTTTTGCCATAACTGAAGGAAAGTTTATATTAAATAAATTTTTAGCTTTATTTTTGGCTTCAAATAATCTACCAGAAACGTATTCGGTACCGGTATTACTCAAATAATAATAGTCCGTACCTACTAAATTTTCAGATAACTCAGCTTCAAATAATACTCTATATGTATCAGTATTATCAGTAATTTTATAATCAATAAAATCATCTTTTTTTAATAAACTAGTATTTACTTGATTAAATTCAATAATTAATTTATAGGGATTTAATTCACTAATAGTAATTTTATTATCATTTAAAACTTTAATTAAAGCTTGATCAATATCTAAGAAAACGTTAGTATTAATATCATTCGATATATACGTTTCGTTAGAAGGTACTGTGGCAGGATTAACATCGAAATAATTATTAAATGTATCGTAACCTAACTCAACATCTATTCTAAGAGATGATAATGAAACTATCTCACCTGTATAGTCAGGACTAGAAAAAAAGTTAACTATATTGTTCTTAATTTGATCTTTAACACTTAGACTACTACCTCTATCTTTATTTTCTCTTAACTCTTGTTGGAAAGTATTTCTTTTTTCTCTATAATAGTTTAAAATCTCTACAATTTTAGACCGATAAAATGGTATTATTTTAGATAATGAACTTTCATCATTTAAATCAATTGTATTAAAAAATCTTCTTTGCTCTTGGGTCGAATATTTTAAAGTTAAATCATTAAAAAAATTTAAATAAATTGCTTTAATATTAACCGAATTATCTTTATTATTACTAAAATCAGTCGCCTTCCATTTTTCTAGATATTTTTTATATTGATTAAAATTTTCTAAATCATTTGTATCAATTACCTTTACATAGTTTAAATATTCAATAAAATTGAAAGGGCTACCAACATCAAATTTATCGTCAGATAAAGTATTAGTTATGCTATTATTAACTACGTACTCTGTAAACTTCATATATAATATTTAATATGTTAATTAATATTAGGGTTTTAGCCGGTCAAATTATTAAATGCTGTTTGCATATTATTGATGATCTCCAAACCACTTTTTAATGTATTGAATTGAGGAGTTGCTACAACCCTATCTGTACCATTAATACCACTATTTTTAGCCGAGTTACGGGTACTTTCATTTGTATCAGTCAATGTTAAAGGTATGTTATTAAATGAGTGTGTATGTGGATAAGTTGCAACGGTGTCTGGTATTGGTGGTACACCTAAAGCACCACCACTGGCTACTACTGGTAAACTTATAGGTGGCCCTGCGCCGGAACAGAAAGTATTGCCAGGAATAATTACATGACCTATAGTTTTATTACTCATTACTTGTCCTAAAGTTTGAGTTGTGTTTGTAACTTGTATTTCAGCTGGTGCAGTTACATGCTGTAAAAATACTTCCCCTTCAACGGATAAACCCCCTCCAATTACTACATTTTTATTAACACCGAGACCACCATCTACTAAAATTTGTCTTTGTCTTTTATTTCGCAGTTTTAATATTTCGGCACTTATATTAATAACTTTAGCATCTAAATTAATTTCATTTTCCGAACCAACATTAACTTGTTGACCAGCAATATTTGTAATACTACCTGATATATTAGTCGGTCCATAGGACTTAAGATTTAAACCACCAGCCCCTACCATAACATTATACCTGTTATTAACGTTTAAATTATATGTACCTCCAGGTAAATCTTGTACATCAACATATTCAAGTAAAGGTCCTGAATCACTATTAACATAAGTCGCATTACTACCTACAAGAACTTCATTACTAACTAGTTTACCAATAGGGTCAAATCTAATACTACCATAATCATTCATTACAGTACCTATATTTTCTAATTTATTTTTGCTAATCTCAATAATTTCACTACCACCTAAACCGAAATCTCTTTCTACAAGCATTAAATCGGCTTGAATTTCTAATATTTCTTTATTCAAATTTTTTGGTTGAAAATCCCATGTACCGTCTTGAGTTGAAGGGCTGTTACCTTCACCGTTAACGAATGTACTGCTTGATTCTGCTGGCCAATTTTCTTTTGTAGTACCAATATTTGAACTAGCAACAGGTTTCGGTTCAACTGAACCACCTTGTAAAGTTTTTAAATTATTATCAAAAACTGGTACTCCACCACCTTGAGAGAAACCAGAAATATTAACCCCGGTACCAAAGTAAAAATCAGGTTGATCTTCAAATTTATTACTATTGTTTAAAGCAAGATATTCATCGGTTTCAACAGGTGGAAATTTAGCAAACGTTCCAGATCTTTCCTGATTTATACTATTAAGTCTAATAATAACATCTCCATTTGAAGTTATATTATTATTTTCAGCTCGCTTCCTATCAAATAATTGTTTTATATCCTGTATTACCCCGTATTTTTGTTTCCAATCATCAAAAAAAGCTTCGTTTAAATTGCCGATTTTTTTATACTTATCTCTTAAAATTATCTCATCATAATTTTTTCCAGTAAACTCATTTTTAAAACCTTTAACTGTATTAAATTCATCATTAATAACTAATTTTTGATTATTTTTAGTAGCAAGTTCTGAATTTGTATTGTTATTAAACTCTTTGAATGAACCTGAATAGTGGGTTAATTTAATTTTTTCATTATGATCAGTATTGTTTATTTCAAAAGTACCACCTTTTTGATTTAGAACATATTTGTTCCTATAAGTTTGTACGTTATAATCCTCTTCAGTAGAACTACTATCATAATTTTCATATTTTCCAGGGTAATCTACCTCACTATCGTATATACCTTGCCAATCATCTTTACCAAATGATGTACCAATTAGAACAGGAAATTGGGTATTACCGTCCCTAAAAAATACATATACGTGAGCACCTACACTTGGAATACCAAACGAGCCTTTTGCTTTATTCGCGTAAGTATTAGGTTTGTAATTGAAAGAATATGGGTTTATATTATTAACATTATTATTATTATCGCTAAAAGCATCACTTAATCTGAACATACTTTGGTCGTATATTTCACCAGAAGAAGTTGAACTATCTGCACTTAAGTTAGTAAAAGAATTTGTATCTGATACAGTAGCTTTATTAGTGTAATTGTTATATCTTTTAGATGTATTTTCACTTGTTAAAGGACAACTAACTTCAGCCCATGGTAGTATAGTTTTTAGTTTAGCCATTATAGGTTCTAAATTACCATCGATTGATTTAAAGAACTTATCTTTATTATCACCTACCCAATTTTCATATACGGTCGGTGATAAATGTGGTACGAATACTTTAACCCTACCTCTTTTTTGTGGATCATTATTTTGGACTACTATGCCTAAATATATACTATTAAATTCTTTTTCCATAATACCTTTATATTTACCTATATTGTACAAATTTTCCATCATGATCAAGTATTACACGCCTACGTTTTGATGGATCATTTACATTATCCTCAGTAACTTCGATTGCGTTATATAATAATATTTCATTAGTGTCGGGATCTCTTATGGCTGTCAAATTAGTATAAGATACTGATCGCGTAGGAGTAACTTCTGAAGTTACTAAATCATCTTTTAAAAATTCTAAATAGGTTAAAGTTTCTTCTTCTTTATCATACCTATTAGTTAAATCAATTTTTCTAGTTACTGGTTCAACTTGGGTAATGGTTTTTATGTTAAACTGGGAACCAGCTATTACTTCTTTATTAACTGTAGCTTGTTCTGCAATTTCGACATCAAAAAATGAAAAACTTGGATTAAATGTATCTATTGGACCGTCAACACTATTATTAGATATATCAGTAATCTGGGTATCAAATATTGATGTTTCACTAACACTATTAAATGATAAATCAAAAATTTTATCTTTTTGTTGTTGCTCTAACAAATTTACAAATGCTAATTGTTTTTCTGGGCTGAATGTAAAATCTCTTATTTGAGTATTGGATAGTTTATTCATACTACCTAATACATCAATACCACTTTTACCGGCGATAATACCAGCCTCAATTTCATCACTTATATCTGAAACCTGGCTAGTTAAAGCAGAATTTAATTTATCACCTAAAGATAAATCATCTAAATTTAATTCTTTAAAATTTTTTGCAAGATTTTTAGTAAAATTATTTAAATTTACCCCAATGTTTTCATCGATTAAACCATAAAGTGAATTTAAATTTAAACTACCTAAAGATGGAAATGGTAAACCCTTTAAAGCATTTGCAAAATTAATACCACCTGTTAACTTCGACAGGTTTAAATTTAAACTAGTACCTATCATACCTTTAATATTACTACCTAAACTACTTGTTGCAGTATTAATAAGATTAGTTTTTACCATCTTACTTAAGTTTTGGATTTTAGAAGTAGCCACATTTCTTATATTATTAGTAATACTACCAATTATACCAGAAAAATCTATATTAAGACCGAATGCCATATATATATTTACTTGATATACCTATTTCTGTCTATATAATTAATGTATGTTAGTATCACATGAAAGTCCGATTAGTATTTTAGATAAATCTCAAACATATAATGATTATGATTATGCTCTTGTGCATTTATTCGAAACCCACCCTCAATATTATGACTATTTTAAAAATAGTGTTAAACTAGGTAGAGAAGTCCTTTTAGATAATAGTATTTTCGAACTTGGAGAATCATTTGAGCCAGGTAAGTTTGCTAAATATGTTAAAGAATTAAAACCTTCTTATTATATTGTACCAGATGTACTAGAAGATGGTTATGCAACTATTAAAAGTTTTCATGAGTTTACTAATAAGTATGCAAAGTTACCCGGTTTAAAGATAGGAGCAGTTCAAGGTAAGACATATGATGAAATAGTAGATTGTTATAACTATATGTCGGAAAATGCTGATTATATTGCAATCAGTTTCGACTTTAG
>Ga0209535_1000414_pt1 | contig 29992 bp, 52 predicted proteins | sample LinPmetageLP28_FD_184041 | JGI IMG/M metagenome (GOLD analysis project Ga0209535, IMG submission 184041) | Marine viral communities from the Pacific Ocean - LP-28 (SPAdes) (version 2) | ecosystem: Environmental > Aquatic > Marine > Oceanic | place: Pacific Ocean | collected 2009-08-22
ATTTGATTAGTTGTTCCAGTTACTGCAAAAACTTGTGTGTTAAGATTTACATCTCCTGTTCCAGAATCACCAGAGAAGTCAAGATCAGACGCCGCGTCAAGAGTGTCGACATACTGAGTCGTAGCAACCTTAGTTGAATTATCACCTGCAGATTGAGTAGTAGCTGTAGTTGCAGTGTTTATAGTCCCGCTAAGGTCACCTGAGAAAGTAGCACCTGTAAAAGTTCCACTTATTGTTACACTATTTGGAAGTCCAATAGTTAAAGTTTGATTTGCACCACTTGTTACGATTTCATTAGTAGTTCCTAAAACACTAAAATTTTGTGAATCTAAATCAACAGCAGGACTACCTGTATTTGAATCTCCTAAAAAATCTAAATCCGAAGCTGTTACAACTGCATCTACATAAGTTTTTACAGCAGCACTTGTAGGAACTGTGGTATCATTATTAAAATTTGCTATTCCATTAGCAGCAGTTACAAATTGAGTAATAGTAACACCTGTACCTGTATCTTTTAAAGAACCCCACTCTAAAATAGCAGTAACTTTAAAATCTCCTGCGTTGTTTACATAAAGACCTGTATTGTTTCCAGAACCATCAGTTAGTTGTTTTAATGTTGCCGAGATTGCAGCATTATCAGTTGTCTTAATAAGACCTGGATAAGTTGCAGATATTTTAGTATTAAATAAAGTCGCCATAATTATTTTTTTCTATTTTGTTTTTTTAAAAATGCTTTTAATTTTTCTACATTTTTTTCTTTTGGTTTATATCTCATAATACCCAACCATTAAAAATTGCATCTTGGCTTGGGTCTATATCGTCATTTGAATTACTTAAATATTTTGGAAAAGTTGTGTTATTAAAATTCATATAATCAATAAATCTTCTTGTATAATATTCAGCATATTCTCTTGCCTTAGCAACTAAATAATCTAATTCTTCTTTAGATGCACTTTCACTATTTTCAGATGTATGTTTAAAAACACCTGAGTTTTTTATTTGATATGCAGCAAATGGAATATAGTCCACTTGTGCAAACCAGATTAGCATAGGTTGTATATAATCAACCATTAAATTATAATGATTAGGATTAGCATTTTGTGTTAAAGTTCCTGCTGTGATCATAGCTTCAAATTCCTCATATAAATCAGTACCTAAATAGTTTTGTATGTGTATAGTTTGCGCTATTTTAATAAAATAAATAAACTTATTAGTATCTACATTTCCATCAATTATGGAATTTCTAACTAAATCTGTTCTATTTATAAAAAGTGGTGTTGCCATAATTTTTTATTTTGGGTATGCTCCTCGTCCTTTTTGTTTATCAGTTGCTATTGCAGCTTTTTTACTTCCTCTTGGATTTCTTAAATAACTTTGAGGAATAGTTCTTACTTTTTTATAATTATTTAAATTTTCTGATATTTCAGTATTACTTTCTAACCTATATAAAACTCTTACCCATTTATGCTGACAATATATTCCACCTTTTAATTCAAAAATATTATATTCTATATCTGGTCTATGTCTAAACCCTGCATTTACTTTTGGTGATCCTTTTCTTGGATAACTTGCTAAATCTATATCTTCAATTCTCCAAACTAAACCTTGACTACTTAAACTCATCATTTTTTCACAAAAAGGTCTTGATTGTCCACTTTTTGCCATACCACGAGCATATTTATATCTAATTTTATATAAACCATTTTTGCTGTCTATATCACTATAAGCAGAACCATCATTTTTACTTCCTACATTTGTTTCAGTTGCTTGTTTTAAACCAATTATTTCTCTAATTTTATTTAAAGTTGATTTTTTTTCTTTTATTAAATAATTTGCCCAATCTTCATTACTATATTCTGAACTTTCATCTAATTCATCTACAAAAACCCATTTATCTTCCATTTTAGTTCCACTTGTCGCTAAACTTCCTAAAACCACCTCAACATCTTCTTCAGATAATTCTGTGGTCATTTTTACACAATTATTGACAGTTTCACCTTTTGCATTTTTTTTAGTTCCTTTTTTTATATAACCATCCCAACAAGGACTTTTTAGCATTTCGTGATTTTTGCAAGGCATAAACCAAACTTCACCATTTACTTCGTGTTCGTGATAACCACCACAACCTTGTTCTTCGGCTACTTTTATGGCTTCTTCTTTAGTTTTATAAGCTCTTTTACCATCGATCATTTTTAAACTAAATTTCTCCATTTCAACTCCTGTTTCTTCTTCTATATCTTCTTTGTCTTGTATTGTTGGATCAATTTCAGTAAATTCTAATGGTTGTAAAGTAATAAAATATAGGTTTAAAGAAATATTATTATAAGCAAGTAATTGATCAAAACATTTAATCAAAAGTTCTTGAAAAGGTCTAATAACAGTATTATCCATTAACAGTGAAGCAGTTTTTATTTCATCAGCATTATTACCTAATCCAGTTGAATCTTTTATTCCTAATAACATTGGTGATACCACCCTGTGAGCAACCAATATTTTTTTAGTACTTTCTTCACTTAAAAATTGGTATTGTTGGTGTGCATCAGATAACTGTACAGGTGTAATTTCCGCTTGACTTTCTTTATTATCATTAAAAGCTAATATAAATTTACCTGCATTACTTGAACCAGAGAACTTTTGTGCAATTCTTTGCTCAATTAATTCTCTTTGCTCTTGATTTGGTGTTCCATTGTTAAAGTTTATTAACATTGAAGGTGCTAAACCATTCATTATGTTATTAAGATGATAGTTGCTTATTTCTTCTTCCAATTCGGCATATTGTAGTCCACCTTGATAATCTACAGGTGAATAGTAATAAAATCCTGCTCTATAAGGTTTTATATAATATATCTCAATATTTTCTTTAGATGTACCGTAAGCAGGAATCCTTAACGGTTTATCATTAGGTTTTATATTTGCCCAATCATTAAAATAATAATAACCATCTATATTACCATCTTCATCTGCCTTTTCTGCTCTTAATGTTTCAATAGGAAAATGCTCACATTGTGCAATTTTTTTCCTACCCTTACTATAAATTACTTGTATAGCAGCTTGACCCATCAATTTAAGATCATAGCAAATCTTTTGTACCATTTCTGGTTTTAAAAGTGTAATCATTTGAGCATATTGCTCAGGTTTCATAGAAGCATCTGTAGCATTTATACCTTTACCAAATATTTGTTGACTAATACCATTTACACAAGCATTGTTAGTTGGACTACCATTGTAACGATCAATTAAAAATTGGAAATAATTATTATCTATTCCATATTTTATCCAATCTTTACCTTGTACCTCTAATATTTCTGGACTTGTATAGGTAGATAAATTTACAAAGCTAAACTCTGAATTATGCTTGGCAAATCTTCCATTATTATCTCTTTTTATTGTTTTTTTCATAATTAAAATACCTTAAATGTATTATCAAAGGAATCAAAAGTTTTATAAATACCCAAATTTAAATCATAATATTCGTCCTCCATTTGATCAACTTGCTGATCAGTACAAAAAATCCTATCTCTAAATAAAGTAGCATCTGTTGTCCTATCTATATTCCAAAAACTATTGTCATTTTCCCATAATTGATAATTAGTGTTCCAAAAATTAAAATCAGTAAAAAATCTTATATCGTAAAAATGTCCTTCAATTAAAACAGGATTAAATGCTTGATTAAAAGTTAAATAATTAACATTTGTAGTCGCTGTTGTAATGTCATAAAATACTGTAATGTTAGTGCTATCATCTGTCACAGACATAGTAAACTCTGTTCCATAAATTCTTGGAATTACACTAAAAGTTTGAGCTGTCGCAGCAGTATTAAAAACTATCATTACTTATATAACGTATTAATTAAGTTATTTTGTAGATAGATAAAAGCAAAAAAAAAGCACCCCTAAGAGTGCTTAATTCCAATATATAAATTATATTTTATTAATTCGGTGCAATTTGTCCAGCTTCTGGAGTTATAACACCTGAATCTACAAAGTAAGGTGCTGTTTCTTCCATCCCCTCTAACACCATTGTAAACCCACTAAGATCACCTGCGGCTGCTCCTGACACTACGGTTCCTGTTGTTACTTCCATCCCATTTTCATACCCACATAAAAAAGTATTTCCATAATAATCAACAACTGCAGCATAAGGTCTGCCCAAAGCTAATATTTGTAACTCTGCTTGAGTTTTAGCTTCTAAAAATGTTAATGTTAAGTTAATTGTCTGAGTATAAAAAGTAGTTCCATTATCTCTACTACTTGTAACTGTAGTTTCTAGAGAAGATGGTCCTTTTACATCAAATTTATACCAACTAGCAGTACCTGCGATTGCAGTTACTTGCTTTGTAGAAGCATCTATTGTTACTCCTGTTAAGCCTCCAAAATCAGCAAATAGGACTTCTTTTATCCCACCAAATGCCGATTTACAAGGTATTTTTCTTCCTGTTGTTAATGCACAAGCCATAGTTATTTATATTTTATTAAAAAAAAAGGTAAGTAAGTTTTATCCCACTTACCTTTTAATTTTGGTTAATTATTTATTAAGCGTACTCTACTAAATCAGATGCAACTCCGAATTGTACACCAGAAGTAAATCTCATAATCATTCTTACGTTCTGACTTCCATCTATATCTGCCATATCAATAACTTTAACTTGTTGGTTATCAGATAATAAACCTGTTCCAAAGTATAAGTTACTTCTTTCAGCTGCGTACATTTTATTGTCTGACATTCCCGGACAAACAAATATTTTAACTCCATCTACAGTTAGTGAACCATTATTCCACCATTGAGTACCTTTATTGTCAACCCCTGCATTAGATGTAGCAGCAACAGAAAATCCTCCTAATGCTTGTACATAAAATTTAGCAACTGAACTTGGTACATATATAAATAAATCTTCTTTTCCATATAATGTATTTGGAATAGCAGAAACTACTTTCTGTAATTCAGCAATTACGTTAGCAGCAGTAATTCCACCACCAACAGCAGCAACTTGTTGACCTGCAGGAATATCTCCGGCAGCAGCAGAAGCAGCTATAAGTTTTTCAAAACCATCAAAGCTGTTATTTGAAGCAGCAGCAGTATCACCTTTCCATAAAGTAATTTCAGTTGATTGTGCAACCTCAGCAGCAACTCTAGCAATTAAAAAATCGCTAAATTTAGGCGGTAAACTTCTTGACATACCAAATCCCATTTGCTCAGATTCCCAGTCATTTACGAAATCTTTTTTACAAACCTGTAGATTTACTTGTAATTCAGTTGGTTGTATAATTCTCTCAGTTAAAGTAATAGAGGATGTAGGGTCAAAGTCACAAGATGCAGATTGCACTAAATTGCTTGTTGCCATTTTTTTAATTACTTCTTTGTAACTAATATTAGACTTTACAGTTAAACCACCATCATTTATAGTACTTGCAGAAAGCAAAGCCGCAGCAATATACTCACCTGCAAATTGCCCGGCATATGTGGTAGTCACATTTACTGCAGTCGCTAAGTGTACGTTTTTTAAATTACTCATTTTTTTATTTTTTATTTATTAATTAATTATTATTATGCTTCAGATGCCCAGATTCCTACACCACCGATTATGTACCACTCTGTTAGTGCTACTGCTCTGATTACAACATAGTCTCCCTTGTTTGATGTTGCTTTTGTGTTAATCCAATCTTTATCAACTACTCCACTTGCTACTGAATCTGCACTAGCATTAGGAATACTACCATTAAAACCATCAGTTGAATGAGGACTTAATGTAATAATGTTATTTCCATCTGCTCCTGAGTTTCTAAATAAGAAAGTTAGTCCTAAGTTTTCAGAATTAATTTTTGGTAAACTTATTACTAAAGCATCTGTGGCAATATTATGGTCAATACCAGCATCTTGTCCAGGTACTGAAACTGAGGCAGTTAATGTTTTTTGTGAAACTTGATTGCGTTCCACGTCATTTGATAAATAGTTGTAAGTGCTCATTTTTTTATTTTATTTTTATTTATTATTATTTATTTAATCTGGATAAAACCCTGTCTAATGCTGTACCCATTCTATTTTGTGAATGTAAGAAACCATTTCCTTTTTTATTTTCTTTAGATTCAGGACTATGTTTTATTGGTGCAACTGATGGTTCAGATAATTCCTCATTAAATTCTTCTTTTACTGTTCTTGATTTTAAACTACCATCACTTACTTCTTCTTGATCACCCATTTTAGATTCTTTATCACCTTTTAAATCAGCGATAGCATCTTCTAAATTTTTAATTCTTTTTTCCATACCTTTCCAATCAGCAACATCTGCTTCTTTACCATCATCCTCATAATTATCATCCTCTTTTTCTTCTAAATCCTCTGTGATTTCTTCTTTTTCTTCTTTTTGTGGTACTTCATCAGAAACTTCTCGCATATCAGCAATTAGTCCTTCTTGTTCTACAACAAGTAATCTTCCATCTTCTAACATATATTCCCCAACAGGCATTGCTACTTTCTCATCATCTGTCATAATAAAAATTTCTTTTCCTTTTTCAAATGATTCAGCTTCTACCTTTGTGCCATTTTCTAACATCATTTCTTCTAATTTGACTTGGATGTCTAAAAGTGTTTTAATTTTGTTTAACATTTCTGTACTTTTCATAATTATTTATATAACGTGGTTAATTTTAAATTTTGCATTTTCAACTTATTTTTGTTATAGAACCAATGCCTTGCGCCCATATAGAACCATCACAGCACTCACGAGAATAATCGTTAGTGTCTGGACATAGACAGGCACGTTGTCCACCATTTTGTGATGCTCTCGCAGGAATATAACTTGCGCTACTTGGTCTTCTATTTCTTCTTATCCTTCTAATCATTTATTAGAATATCTTTTATTGATTTAAGTAGTTTATTATTTTGTATCTCCATTTTTTCTTCTACTGATTCTTTTGGTCTTTCCATTTTATCAGCAAAGTAACCCTCAATAGAAAAACCTTTTACTTTATTTGTTTTAACATACTCGTTCCATATTTCATCATTATTGACCTTTATAGTTCCCATCCAAGTACCTACAGGTACATTTAAATTATATAAACGACTTTTGTCTTGTGTTTCACTTTCTACAATCCAAGATTCTACAAGTGTTAAACCACTTAAAGTGTGTTGGTGTTCTAATGTAGAATTATTTTGATTTCCTTTTTTTAAATATAATTGAGATGCTTTTGAAATAGTATCTTTTGAAAAATAAATATAATATTCATCTTCGCCTGATTTTCTATAAATAGGTTTATTAGGTACAAGTAAAGCACCCATTAATAATTTTTTATCTTTAGAAACCTCTGCAAGTTTAATTTCTTTACTATTTAAAGCAATAAAATCTTCTTCTATTGCAGGATTTTCTACTATCGAAATTGCTTCAATTCCAGAATCCTCTTGTTCTTCGTCAAGTACTAATTCTATAATCTTCATAATAATATAACGTATTAAATTGTTAATTTTGTTTTTATATAGTTGCTCCCTCTACTATGTTTCTTTCTAAACTTTGTGCTGTTGTAACATCATTAGAAACAACAAATGCTCTTACAGGTGTTTGCTCTTGTTGTCCTATTGCAGTTGCTAATTGGTTTGTTTCACTTGCACCAACAGTATTAAATGTAGGTGGTAATTGTGGTATTGCAGGAGTTGCTACACCACCACCACTAACAACAGGACTTGGTGTTGCTCCTTTTCCATCTGCTTTTGTTGAAGCTATTTTTTTAATTTGTAAAGCACTAAATGCACCTGCTAAACCTGCTTGTATAAATGGATAAGCAGGGAAACCTATTGTAATGGGATTTTTTTGTGCTGTACTAAAAGCATTTTGTACTCCCTCAATACCTGAAATGGTTGCTTGACCAATAGCCATTGCTTTACCAACTGCACTACCCTCACCTGCAATAGCACCAATTAATGCCATACCTTGTTTTGCTATATCAACTTTTGCTTGTCCTACTGCTTTATCTCTTTCTTCTTCGTTTTTAGCATCTTTGTCTTTACCAATTTGTATTTGTCCATTCCAATAAGCAATTATTTTTGCTTTTTGTTCTTCCGAAGCATTGAGTTTATCTAATTCAGCTATTGCTTTTTCAGATTCTAAGGTTGCTTTTTCTTCTTCTGTAATTGCATTTTCTTCTGCCTGTTGTTCCTCAAATGCTGTTTGTATTTCTTTTATGGCATCTAACCTTTTTTGTTCTTTTATTTTTGCATCCTCTATTACTTTATCAGCAGCCTTTTGGTCATCTTCAATTTTTTTCTCTGCTTCTTTTTTTGCCTTTTCTTTATCTCTTGCTTCCTCTCTTACTGCAGTAGTAATTTGTGTTTGTAACAACCTTTGACTTCTTAATTTTTTGGTATCTAAGTTGATTAATTCTGCTTGCATTTTAGCAAGTTTGTCTTTTGCTTCAATGGTATTTAGACCTTGCTCCATTTCTAAAATTTGAGCATCAACCATTAATTGTTTTGCTTCTATTTCTTTTTTTGTAATACTTTCTTCTATTGCTTGTGCCTTTCTTAATAAAATAATTCTTTCTGCTGCTGTTTTGTTTTCTCTATCTTCTGCCTGTAACCTAATATCGTTAATTTCATTATTTGCTTTTGCCCTTTCAATTTGTAAATCTCTTTCTATGTGGTGTGCTTTTTGTCTTGCTTTAGTAACTTTGTCTAAAATTAAAACCTCTTTAGTTGTTTCTGCTGCAAAACTTATAGCTGATGCTTTAGCACTTTCAAATCCCTCTTTTATTGTTTTTAATGGAGAAGATATAAATTTAATTAATCCATCTTTTAAACTTTTTACTGCTTTCATTGGACTTGTAACTGCATCTATAATTGCTGTTCCTAAATTTGCAAAACCATCTAATAATTGATCTACAACTGCACCAATACCTGCCATTAATCTTTGGAACTTTTCTTGTCCTGCTTCTGATCTTTTAAATGCTTGTACTAATGCTAAAATACCAATCACTAAAGCACCAATTCCTGTACCTGCCAAAACAATAGTAAATGCCTTTAGACCTTTGGTTGCACCAAAAATACTTTTAGTCATTCCTTGAAAACCAGAAATAGCACCACCAGTAAATTTATCTACAGTACCTAAAACACCACCATAATCTCTTTGGTTTTTTATAGAATCTTTAACAACTACATTAGCTTTTTTTTGTTGGTCTTTACTTAATTTTATAGCGTCCTTTTGTTGTTTTAAACTTGTATTTAATTCTTTTAGTTTATCATTTCTTTCTTTTAACCTATTAGCATCTTTTTTACTGGTACTATCCCTTAATTTTTCTGTTTTTATAATTAACCTCCTTGTTTCATCTAAAATATCCTCTTGTTCTTGTAAGGTTTGATTAACTGCTTCTAATGCCTTTTGTGCTTCTTTTGTTTCAGCACTTACCTGTATTGCTATTATTTTTGCCATAATTCTTTTTTAATTTGTTTATAGGCTTCTTTCCAATTGGTTGCCAATTTGTTTTTACCTTTTGCTATTTGTATATTTTCTGTATTAGCATCTACATACCTTAATAAACTTATTATTTCTTTGATCATACTCTATTTAATAATTCTAATTTTGTTTCACCTGTTATAAGATTAATATTTGCATTATTTATGTTATAACTTTGATTATTTATTGTAATTCTATCATTCATTTGTATTTTATAGATCATATTTAGTGGTAAAAATGCTTTGAATTTATATATTCTTCTACGACTATTAAATGCTTGACTTATATAAGTATTATAAAAATTTTGAAATAAAGTGCCTGTAAATTGACTTGTATCAGTCCACTCATTATTTTCATTGTTAAAATTTATATTTTCTGTACTTGTTGATGGATTTAAACTAACACTATTTGAGGGTATTATATAAGAAGTTAAGTCATCAAAAGAACTTGCATTTTCTACTCTTTTAATTCTTATTGGTGTTGCCACATCAGTTGTGCTTGGTGTTAATCTAATAGGATAAAACAATAATGGATTGCCAACCATACTTTCTTTATTATCATTAGCAAAATATCCAGTCATTAAATTTAATTTTGTACCACCATTTTGATTATATAATCTAACCATTTGTAAATGTTCAAAAGGTGTAGTTACATTATAAGGTAAATTTGGTGCTGTAAAACTACTACTTTGCTCCGTTGTTCCTATACCCTCATATTTTATACCACCCCAAGAACTACCAGTTGTTTGCAAAAATTGCTGTGCATAAAATGTTTTTTGACCCTCATAACTTAAAGTAATTGCATTGTATGGAAGTCCTACGTTTACTGTGGCATTATTAGTGTCAACATATTTAGAAATATCCCAAGTATTAAAATTATTATCATAATAATTATCTAAGGTTTGTATTCTTATTTTACCAAAATTAGGATTTGTATTGCCATTAACTAATTGTGGTTGATTATCAAAATAAGCTGTCAAATTAAATAATTTAAATAAGCCATTCATAAAATCTATAATTTTTAAATCAGGCATTTGTGCGCCAATTATAAATTCAAATTCAGTAGCAAAATTAAAACCTACAGAAGCAGGTATTTCCCATTCGTTTTCCCAACCTGCACCAACTTGGTTTTGTAAATCTTTCAAGTTCCAATTAAATGATGTAAAACTTATAGCTGTTGTTCCAACTATTTCAATAACAAAATTACCAGATGATAATGTAAAATCCACCTGAGTAAAGGTCGCTGATCCAGTTAAAGTAGCGGAAGTAAAAATTATATTTGAAGTTGATGTATCAATTATCCTAACTGTATATTCAGCAACTGTTGCTGTGGAGGTTATTATTGTTAATGTTAACCTATTTGGAATTGCAAAAGGACTAATAATCAAAGCAGAATTAGCATCCATTTGTGTTTCAGCATTTGAATATCCTGCAGATGCTACAAAACCAGTAACTTGATTTGTAAATGAGTTAACTTGTGTAGATGGTTGCACATTTCCTTTTTTTGCATTTAACCATAAATAAAGGTTATTAAATTGTGTATTACCAGATGCTCCAAAAAAATCATCTGAAAATGTTAATCCATAAGTTAATTGAATAGCATCTATAATAGTGCTAACTTTAATTGCATATTTTAGTTCTGACCAAAGCAAACCTTGACCTGTTTGTGGTGATAAGTTTCCATCTATTGATGTAGAAGCAGATGTATAAAATGCTTCTGTTGTATGAGTTATTAAGGGGGTTATTATTTCTGAACCTGTTGCTGTGGGGTCAACACCCATTTTAGCAACTACATTAGCATTAATATAATCTAAATTATATGGTGTTAAAGCACCTTGTAATGAATTTAAACCTGAATTTCTAAATTGTTTATTTAGATTTATAGTTTTACCATAAAAGGTAATTTTATATGAATATGCTTTATTATTTTTTAATTCTATGCCATTTAATGCTATAAATCCATCTTTATATGGTATATTATTTAATTCAATTTTTGCTTCTCTTTTATTTCTTGCATCAAATCCATCTATTATATCAGCATTATAATAATGTTCAAATACTAAGTTGTTTGATTTACTCGCAGGTATGGTAAATGTTTTAGTAAATTCAGTAAATATTTTGTCTGGCTCTTTTATATCTTGAATTGACAAATTAATAGATACAGTTTCATCTTTAAATAAATCAACTCTTAAATAAGTTGGATTAGAAGCTGTTGGTGTCGTATCAATATATAATTGTAATTTTTGCATTTATGTTATTCTATGTTATCTTACGTTATTTATATAATCAAAAGACATATTAAAAGAAAAGCTAAATTGTATTAATCTTTCGTTTAAAGAATTTTTATAATCAAAATTGCTTGTTCTTATATTTACTGGTACAGTTGTAAAAGTTCCAGTTGATGGAACTCTAAATACAACCCAAACTTTTTCTGACAATAACATTTCTGTAAAAACATTATTATAATATTCAGGCACATAAAATGAATTTAAAGTAACTGATTGCTCTGCTGTTATATCAAAATTCTGTCTTGTATGTGCATTGATTGAATAAGTGCCTGTAGATGATATTATATTAGAATTAAATGTATTTTTTTTTGCCCTTATACTTTGTACTGCTTTTAAAGTAAAAAACTCTGTTTGTATTGCTCCATATTTATTTATAAAACAAACTCGATAACCAATGTCTGCTGGTGTTTCTGTATAACCACTATTAAATTTTGTAAATTTTGTGCAAATTATTCTTTTAATATTTACATCTATTGAATTAATAGTTTCTACAGTTGCATTTAAACTTGTTTGATTATATATAACTTGACCTGCATTTATGCTTGGAATAGATAATGCTATATTTTTTGGTGCATACATAGTGTATGTTTTTGTTCCCCCACTACTTGAACCTGCTTGACTATAATTTGATATTGCAGGAAATTCTGTTGCACTCATTGAGGGATTTGCAGCTTCATAAAATGTGCCATAACCATCAAAACCATTATGGTCTTCTGTATAGGTGCTACCAATTTGTGTGCCACCACCATTAACTTCTGGATAAAATTTTAATGCTAAATCTACATCAAAAACTGCTTGAGTAGATGGTATTCCACCTGTATAAGTAATATCTAAATAATCTCTTGCTAATTCTGCCCATTCAAATAAAACAGGTACATTTTGTGTAGCATCTTTTATTATTGTATAAACAATACTATTAGCAACACTTAATTCTAATTTAGCAGATTTAACACTTGAACTGCTTGAGGTTTGTGTAATATATTGTGGTGATCTAATTAATCTATTCGCCATTGTTTTTTGTTTTTATTCCTTTTTCAAATTCGAGTGCATATGCTTCAAATAATTCTTCTGGTAAATTATCAAATGCTTTTTCATAGGGTTTAGTATAAAAAAATGATGGTCTTAAACCTCTATTATAAATATTTCTTGCAATAACTTGACCAATGGTATCGTAACCACCTTTAGCAAATTTACCTGTAGATTTCTTTTTACCATCTTTATAGGTGTATTGTCTTAATCTTATGTTTTTAATTTGCGCCCAAGATGCTATACTTCTTACAAAATCTTTCCAAGTACCTTTTGCAGTACCAGACCCAAATTTGTATGGTGAATTTGGTGCTTGTTGTCCAGTTATTTGTGCATTTGAACTAACTTTTTTTGGATCTTTTCCTTTAACACCTTGATCTTGAAATAAACCATAATCCTCCATAAAAAAATCTAATATCACTTTAGTTTTTTCATCTGTTATTTTATAACTAATTGAATTGTATAGTGGTCCACCACCCTTACCCTCTTGTTTTAGGTTTTTTTGTGATTCAGCAACCATATAATCACCAAAAATTTTAAATGCTTTATTTAATTCATTAAAGTCCATTAGCAAATACTTATATCATTATAAATTAAAATGTCCATTGTAATTGTCCAACCTGCTAAACCATTATCAAATCTATCGTAAAATGGCTCTATGTTAGGGTTTCCATCTAATTGGTATTTGTCAAAATGTAGTGTACCTTTTCGTAACACTTGTGTTAGTTTATTTACAACTGCTAATTGTGTATTAAGTATATCTTGTAAATCGTTATTACCTTCAAATTGATCAATAGTTATTTCTTTAGATTGGTGTACTATATCCATAGCTAATACTGAAATACTAAATCTTAAAACACCATCCTCTTGAGAAACATTATTTACTATAATATGTGATAAAGGAAATATGGTTTGTTTTTGCAAATCTACATCGCTAATATCTCCTGTAGTAACAGAATGGACATTTACATCTGCTAATAATTGTGCTTTAATTGTTTCGGTAGCTTGGTAAAATGCCCTTGTTCCTTGTTGGCTCATTTAAATTGTTTTTTTATTTGTTTGTTTTCTAACTCTGTTTTGTCTTTCATAAATGCTAACATATAAAAACATTCGTGGAATTTTAATTGAGTGATATTTTCAATTCGTTCAATGTTTCCCTGAGATAAGGCAAAAATAGATTGATACCATCCATACTTTGCTGCAAATCCCTCAGTTGGTCCGACTGTATTGGTTGTCGTTTGGCTAAAGAGTTCAGGGTAATTTCTGACAATTCCATTCCTAAATTCAGAAAAAAAAACAAAGAACTTATAACTGCATCCATTGGCATTTGTAACATATCATCTTTTGTTTTAGGATCATATTTTGCTATGTCATATTTGCCTCCTAATTTATTAGTGATAGGTCGATATAAGACATTCATAGCGACCTCTATATTATCATAATTACCAGAATATGTATCTAAATCTATATATTCACCTAAAGTCATATCATCTAAATTTGGTATAAAACCATATTCTTTTTTATTTATTTTAAACCTTGTAACCAATTTAGGTTTATCTAAAAACATTGAATTAATAGTGCCTGTAATATTTTCTACATCTGTATATTTCATTTCAGTAGCCATTTTATTGGATATATTACAAAAAATTTCCATCATTTTGGTCTGTATAAAATTTACATCTTCGGTTTTTTCACTTACTTTTAAAAACTCCTTATATTGTTTTAAAGTTATTTCGTTTAAGTGATCAGGTACTGTAATGTTTACTTCCATAATTATATAACGTATTTAATTGGTGATTTTACTGCACAAAAAAAGGTGCCTATTTCTAAGCACCTAATTTAAACAAACAAACTGAGTTATTAAAATTACATTAAATTTTCTACATCCATTGTAATTTCTTCTAATATATGAGATTCAGATAGATCATACATTTGAAATTCAACCTTAGTGTCCAAATAATCTATATTACCATTATCATTTATATAACCAATTACTATGACCTTTTTTATGTCTGTTTCATTTGGTTCTGGAGGATTATAATAATTCCCTGCATTACCTTTTCTCCAATCATAATCTACTTCTAATAAAAAATGTTCGTATTCAACCTCAATTGTGTTAGATATATTATTCATATTTTTATAGTTAATATTATAGTTATTATAAAAGCTAAAGCATAAAAGCAAATTAGCCATTTCCAATTATTTGGGTCTTGTTGTAAAAATTTTCTAATCATTTTGTTGGTTTTAAAAAGGGAGGTTTTATCCTCCCATTGTTGTTATTTATTTTGTCATTAATCCTAAACAACCTTTATAAGCAGTTAACCACTCATTAGCCAAATTAATGTTGTTTTTTGTTAAATATAATTTATGTTTTTTAATACATTCATTAGCTTTAATTTGTAAATCTTCATTTGTTTGTAAATATCTCATTTTGTTTGTTTTAATTATTAATATAAATCAAATATACAAAATATATATGTAATCCACAACTATATCTGATTTTGCTCAATCCATTCAATCTCATCTGTCAATTCATTTACTTTTATTAAAGCATCATTACGTAATTCTCTTAATTTGCTATTTAAAATTTTTAAATTGGCTAAATGTGTTTGTAAATTATTAACATAAAAAAATATATCAATTAGTAATGTTTGCATTAATTTTAAATCTTGATCATCTATATTATCATTTACTTTTTTATTGATCAATTCAGTTAATAAAATTGAATTATTATAAAATGATAAATCTTTAGTGTTTTGTATTTTGTCCATTTATTTGTATTCTTTCATTTAAAAGTTCTATTGTTGCAAATATAAAATTATCTTTTTCCTCTTTTGTGTTTGCATTATCTTTTACCCTAACCCAAAAATGCCTTGTATCTTTTGGGTGAAATAAATCTTTTAATAAATCACCAAATTTTCTCATTGGTCTGACTATTTTATTTGTTTTCATATTATATTTCTTTTAATGATTCTTTTATTAAATCTAAATACATTTTTTGCATTTTTTTATTTTCCTTTACAACTTGAGTAATTAAAAAAGGCAAATCTTTAAATAAAGATTCAACATTCCAAACCAAACTTTTTTCATCTTCTAAATCTCCATATCCAATATGCAATTCTCCATCCCATACTTGTAAAGTATGACTTTCATATATGTAAGTATGTTTTTTTGCTTCTTTTAATTCTTTTTCTAACTCGTTAATTCTTTCTATTAAATTGTCTTTTGATGTTCCCATTTTATGTGTTTTGATACCTAAAATTAACTATATGTTTATATGACTTTACACACCATTCTTTTTGATATGTTTTTAGGTTGTCGGCTGTTAATAGCATTTTCAATGTTGCTTCAACATCTATTAATGCAGATTGTTCTTCAAATGTTAGTTTCATATTAATAGTTTCTAATTTGATATTCCTTTTTAGCTAATTTAAGTCCTGTTTTTAAATCTTTGATACAATTATTTAATTGATCTTCGTTCATTATTGTTAAATCGTTTTGGTGAAATTGAAATATTGTTTTTTTCTTCATATTGTTTGTTTTAATGTTATAATCAAATATACAAAATATATATATATTGGACAACTAAAAGTTTCTTTGTGAATTATGTTTTGCTTTATAATGTCTTTTAATGGTGTATTTTTTACCTATGTATTTATAAAAAAGACAATGAATTGAAAAAGAAGATAATTTCTCATAATTCAACATCTCAATATCATAATCAGTTTTTGCTAATTTTAAAGCAAATAACCTTTTTTCTTTTAAGGTTTTTAATTCGTTAAATTGTTTTAATAATGTCATATAAAAAAGGGAGCTGTAAAACTCCCTGTTATTATTATCCAATATAAGTTAATATTTCACTATACCAACTTGTGTTCCACACATCTCCTTGTTGTTCCATTTTTTTACTTATAAAACCTCTTTCATATAAATCGTTAATAATTGAATTAGCTCTTTTCTCTTTTAATTCACATCTACGAATAATTCTGTGTATGTTAGTTCCTTTTTCTTTAATTAAAAAATTAATTACTTTTTCTCTGTCTGTTAATTTTGTTTTTATATTGCTCATTTTGTTTGTTTTAATAATTACTTCGTTGTAATTATATAATAAATATACAAAATATATATTAAATAGGCAACTTTATTGTATAGCGTACTTACCAAAGTTAGGTCTTGACAATAAAGAATAAGTCGCATATCTTGTTGGGTCAATCGTATGGTTATGCTTATCTTCTGGAATATTTATAAGTTTACCAGACCGATCTTCTTTCCATTTATAATTTCTAAACTCTTGTATTGTATTTATTGAATCGCTTGTAATATGTATTTTATATCTTCTTAATAGGTCTATTCCTGCATTAATGGAATCTTTGCCTTTTAAACTTGGAAATATATTATGTCCCATTCTTCTTAGTTCAGCAATTAATCTTGGTTCGGCACTATCAGCATAAATAGGGTTGCTTAATAAATTTTGTTCTTTTAAAAACATATGTATATCGTGAGTAGTCATTTTAGTCCTATATAAATGTTCTTTTATATATAAATTATGATCAAGTGTATAAACAGCAACCAATGTAGTTGGGTCATTACTATAACCAAAATCCATACCATAAGCTATTAATTTAGCATCTAATGGTATTTGTTTTGTTTCAACATACCTAAATATAGTCGATATGCTTGTTGCTCGTTCACCTAAACCATAAATTTGCCAATATTGATCATCTGTTTCTTTTAACCTTTCTATTTCCTTTTTAATAACATCTTCTAAAAAAGGATTATCTAAATAAGTTGTTTTAAAAAAGGCACAATCTTCTCTAGTTATTACATTATCATAAATCCAGTGGTACTCATCTGATGGATTAAAGTCAATTATAATTTTTTCTTGTGTTCTAAATATAAGCTGTTGCCAATCCTCCCAATACAACTCATTACCCTCATTTATAAATAATAAATCTCTTTTACGACCTCTAATTTTTTGTGATTGATCAAGAGAGGTAAATTCAACTAAATTTCCAAATAAGTGATATTCACTATTAGATTTATTGTGAAATTCATCTCTATAAATTTGGTGTGTATTTAATATCTCTATAAAATCTCTCATAACAGTTGCCCTTAAACTTGGAAAGGTTTTGCGACAAATTGTTATTATTTTTTTATTGTTATAAGTGCAATAATGAAAAATTATAAATAAAAGTATATTGTATGTCTTACCAGATCGTGTTCCACCTTGCTCAACAACTATTTTTTTATCATTATTAACTAAATGCTTATAAACAATATTAGTTCGGATCTGTTTTATCAATTATTTCTATTTGAAAGTGATTAGGCATACCCTCTGCACCTGTAATTTCTTGTCTTTCAATATAACCTCTTTTTTTACCTTTAGTGGCTAAATAAAATTTAATTAGTTGGGTATTGCCATTTTGTATTTGTTCAAACATTTTACCTTCTGCAAAATCAAGTGCTACGTTACCAATGTCATTAATTTCCTTTCTAAATTTTTCATCATTATTATAATATTCGTAAAAGGTTGATCGGTGTATTCCTACATTTTTACAAGCTGTAGTTACTACTCCCATTGATTTTTCTAATGCTGCAATTAAATTATTCTTAGTATGTCGGATTTTGTCGGTTTTACTCATAATTCATTTTTTGAAATTTATCTAAATTTATGTTATAATCATAATTTAGTTCGTTTAATATTATTTTTAATTTACCATTTGGAAAACTTTGTGAAGCATAACCTAATTTAAATACAAAATTTTTAAAATTATGCAAATCTATTTCTTTATGCTTTGATAAATATTTTTTTATTTCATTTTTACTGTTTTGTTTTTTTATGCTATCAAACACTTTAGTTTTTGTAGGTGTTCCTAATTTTTTAAATAAATAATGTATGGTATTTATATGATTGTTTAAAGTTAATTTATGTTTGGTCTGGTAATCAAATGTTTTTATTTTGTTTTTAATTACCTTTCTAAGCATTTGTAATTGATCATCTATATTATTGAACAAATAAGGATAATCTGTTCCTACTAATTCAGGAAAAGTACACCTATTTGGTAATATAGTAATCTGATCATTCATAATACTTTCTGCTATACTTATACAATAAGTTTCGTGCCTACTATTTATTGTATTACTATGGCATTTGGCTAATTCTTTTAAATAATCAGTATGCTTTGTAAAAGATTTTACGATACAATATGGTTTTTTATTTATAGTATTAATATTGTCTTTGTCTCCTGCTGTTAATATAACTTGAAAATCTAATCCCTCATCCCATAATTGATCAAATTGGTTAAATGTAATTTGCCAATTTTTATAACCATCTAATCTGTGATTATATATAAAAGTAAATTTGTCATATTTTTTTATGCTTTTAATTTCATTAACATAACCACCAAGACTTATAACACTTTTTTGTCTTAATAATGTAATTTTATCTTCTTTTAGTATATCGTTTGCTTCTTCTAATAACATATTAAAACAATATTGAGTATGGAAAAAATTCATATCAGCACCTAAACTACCTACAATTTGATCGTATAAAATATGGATGCAAGGCAAATAACTTGTAACTTTTTCTAAACTTCTATGTATAACGTAATGGTGATAATTAAAAACTTTTGGTCTAAAATCATCCACTATAGTATCTTGAAAATATCTTAAATGGTGTCCTTGTTCAACTACATTATTCCATATTATATCAAATGAATATTTTTTAAAAATTTGTCTAAAAATGTTTGAATTAAAATGAACTACTTGGTGTTTTTTACTTTTTGGCATTGGTATTTTTAAAATTTTTACCAAAGAATTTAAATCATCTTTAACATATTTTCTATTAGAATCAATTAATAAAAAAAAATTATATTTATTTGTTTTTAATAACTCATTACATAATTGCTTAATAATAATATAATTTGAATCAGCATTTAAATTATCTACCGATAGCATTGGGTATATTAATATATTTAATTTTGTATTTTGCATACTACATTTGGATATTTTTTAATAAACTTTTCAAAATCATTTTCCATCTTTTCATATTGGTAATATGGCATAGTTAAATTAATTACAACTTCATTTTTACCTGTTTCATTATCATCTTCTCCAATTTCACCCTCATTGAATGTTTCTTCTAATTCTAAAACATCCAACCCCCAATGGTTAAGTTGTTGAGTGTCCCATTGGTTTGCAATTAAATCCCAATCCCATTGACCATATCCTACATTGTCTTTTATTATAAATTCTTTTAATTGTTCTTTATTAAATGAATCTGCTTTTATAATGTAAACTTCTTTTAAACCTATCTCAATACAGGCTTTATATCTCATATTGCCACCAAGTATAATATTGTCTTTATCTATGATAATTGGTCTTAATTTTAACATTTCTGGGAATTCCTTAACACTTTTGACTAATTTTTTAAATTTATAATCCTTTATGAAACGTGGATTTTCTTTATTAGGAAATATTTTGCTTATATCAATTTTTTCTATCATACCTATATATATAACGAATTATTTTTTATTATTTATTTGATCACAATATAAACTAATTTCAACTAATTCTTTTAATAAACCTAAAATTTGCCGATCATTTAAATTAACTCGGTTAAATCTTTTCTTATTTTTAGAATAAGAACAATTATATATAATAAATTGAGTAAGGTTGTTTTTGTAACTTAAATAATAGATATAGTCATCTACATTCATATTAATTGGTAATTAGTTTTAGCAAGGTATAACATTCAGTGTATTTTTGTCTTGCCTTACTTTTGTATTTGTTTTTAAATAATTGATAAAGTTTTTTAGTGTATTGGTATTTTGTGGTGCAATTTTTGTAATAATTTTCTGCAAATTTTTTGCCTTTACCTTTAAAGAAATTTACATTGTCTGCTGTATCACCAACTATCATTTGTTCATAAAAATTATACAAAGAATCTTGGTAAGATATATCTAATATTTCTCTATGTTTATGGTGATAATTATACATTAAACAAGGAAACTGCTTGTAATCTTTATCTATTGATACAATCATAACTTCATCTCTACCAAATTGATCACTCAAAGTTTTCCAATAACGAGCAACCATATCATCTGTTTCAATACCAAAACCATATTTGCTATCATAATTGTCTTTTACGTATTGGTGCATTTGATGAAGTAATGGAGGTAATGTTTGTTTTTTTCTATTGGCTTTATAATTTTTGGTTAATAATTTTCTAAAATTACCTTTGCATCCATTAAAGGTTATAACTTTTTCAATATTATAAACCTCTTGCAAATCATTTACTATTCCCATATATTGCTCATCAAATTTAGATATACAGTCATCTATATCTAAATAATGTGGTAAATCATCTGGAGTTATTTTTGTCCTGCAACAACTAGCAAACACCAAACTATCTGCATCAATTAATAAAATCATTGTTTATTTCTTGTATTATATCTTATTGGTGATACCACAGGTTTTTTATCTAAATTTATTGTGTCTTTATTTATAATTTTTCCCTGTAAATCAATTACAGTATAATTGTGTTGTACCAATAAATCTATAGCGTTGTTTATTGTTTTTGCTTGAGTTCTATAATGATCAAAAATTTGGTTTTCAAAAGCATTTGGTTCGTGTGCCATAATTTAATTATTTAATTAATTGTAAGTTAAGTTCTTTTGCAACATAATTAATATGTTTTTGAGTTGTAACAGACCACCAACCTAATTGATTTAATGTATTGCCATTAATTGTGGCAACGTGAGTGGTATAACTCCAAACTTTATTTCCTTGTATTGCTAAATTTTGTTTGTATTTTTCTAATTTTTGCATATTTATAAGTTAAAAGTTAATTTTGAATTTGCTAATCTTATGATTTTTTCTTGTTGTGTACCTAAAACCCTACCACATAATGGTATAATTTGTGTAGTATAATGTTGACCTTTTTTTATTACTGCATATTTGCCAAGTGATTTTTGTACTGTAAGATTGCGATTAGCAATAAAATCTTCCTTTGAAGCATAACCACATTTACCATTATATGTTTCTAATTTATGATAGCCAATAAGTTTGCCATTTACATAAAAATCCTTGTGGTAGCCAATATTTTCAAAAATTGTATTATTCATAGGTTATATATTAAGTCATAAATATACAAAATATATATTATATAGGCAAATTTTTTTAATAATTCAAATTAATTTTACTTGCAAGGTTTTCTTTAAGTAAATAAACAGGTTTTAATAACCTTTTTTTTGTCCATAATGTGGTGTCTGGACAATACATTTTGACAGGTTTAGGCATTTGTATTGTATTTAGCCAAAACATAAAATTTCCTTTTGGATCATTTACAAAATATAATTTAATAATGTCTTTACTCATTTCCATTAATTTATCATATTTATATTTTTCTAACATTTTATCTTCATAATATTTATTTCTAAATTTCATTTCTATAACACATTTATAACCTTTTGTTGTAAAACCAACAGCATCATAATGTTCAAAACCATCTCCTGTCCATTTTAGATTCCAACCATCAAAATTTAAAAATTTTATTAATGTTTGTTCTAATTTTTTTATTTTATCAATGCCCATTATCCCAAATAATATTTAAATCTTTAATTAATTGATTTATTTTTTTTGGGTCACAAGTACAGGGTTCGTAATATTTATGTTTGTAGTATTGTGAGTGCAAGAGACATACCAATCGAAATTGTACTCTGTTGATATAGTTTGGTTCTGAAAGCCTAAAATCTTCCCATTGTTTTCTATCATATTTGTTAAATTTTACCATTTTTTTACTTTAAATTTATTCCAATCAGTTCTCCTTTGATCACATTTACAATTTGGATATATTTTTTTCCATATATATCTTATGCCTGTATAATATGTAAAATAATAAACTAAATCTCCTAATCTCATAATATAATATTACTTAAATGTTTGTTGTTTACAAAATATGAATTACCCCAACCAAAATTTTTAATTTCTTTTAATTCAATAACTTTTTCTCTTTTTATTTCGCCAATAATTTGTACATATGGTAATCTTATCCAAACCAAAACATAACTTTTAGCAAATTTTCTTGCAAATTGCTTTTCAAATAATAATAAATTTGGTTTATATTTTGTATCAGATGCTTTAACATCTACACCATTATCAAAATCTGTTCCATTATCTGCTTCACCTGTAAAAGGTCTAATTTTATAACCTGTATGTATAGAATAAGCTAATTCACCTAAAACACCAAGATAATGTCTATACCAACCTGCTTTGTCTTTAAAACAATTTACACTATTTTTTGTTTCTGCGTGGTTTTGCGTACCAGACCTTTTTAATGCCAAATCCATACACCAATCTAATTGTTTTTTTTCTAATTTATATATCATACTATTTTTTTTAGTCGTTTAATTACATTTCTATATGTGTTATAAAGTGAATGATAAGGAATTTTACTTTGTCTTGATAAAGAAGAAATAGAGGTTCCACTATCTATAATTTCAAAAACCTTTCTATCGTACCAATGTATTTTATTTAATTCATTTATAATTGTATCATATTTATTTTCGTATTCTACATCTAAAATGGTGCGAGTTAATTTTGTATGATCAAGACTTATTATTTGCACTTTTGCTTCTTTTCTTTTTAAATCTAAAAACAGGCTTTTAAGTGCTTTATATACATAATAATAATTAAAATCTTTATCACCATAATCTATATCCAAACCTTTATCAATATTTTTTTTTAATTTTATATACATCTCCATAACCAAATCTTCGGCTGTTAATTTATTACAACCAAAAGATTGGACAATTTCAATCCATATTTTATGTTTTTTGAAAATATCAACCAATAAATCTCGCATAAACAATTCAATTTTTAAGTGGGTCATATAAATCACCAATTATTATTGGTAATCCTATTTCATTCACTTTAAAACTAAATGTTTCAAATGAATAACCCCTGCTACGTTTGCATTTTACGGTTATCCAATCCTTATTTACTGTATTTGCTTCTAATTGTATTTGTGTCTCTGTCTTTTTTTCTAAAAAACTACCTAAATGTCCAGTTGGTTTTTCAGAGCCATAATTTGAATGGATGACAGTTATAATATGACAATTATAATTTGCAGACCATTCCATTATTTTTTGAATACAAGCATTTGATTCTTCGATATTATTTACATCTGATACTAAATCAGCAATACCATCAATAATTAATAAACCTGTATTTTGAACTTTATGCTCTAAACAATACTCAATAAATTGTAATCTTTGCTTAAAACTAATTGTCCTTAATCCAAAAGTATGATAAAATTTTGAATAATCTTCTACATTCATATCTAAAATCCTTTTAAACACCTTTTGAGCGTGCCATTTACCTTGTTCAGTATCAAAATGTAAAACCTGTTTATTATTTCTATGTCCTTTTATATTACCACCAAAATTGTTTTGATCACTTAAATAAACAGAAATTAATAATGATACAAGAAAAGTTTTTTTGGTTTTAGGTGGTGCTTGTATAAATGAGAAGTTTCCATAAGTACCAATTGGTATTGGCATCAACATATCACCATATTTTGTTTTAATCAATTTTTCACCTAAAGACAAAGCTACAGGTGGATAAGTAATAATTTCTTTTGGATTTATTATGCAATCTTCTTCGATTGCTTCCATAATTAGATACTGAACAGTTTCCTGTTCATTCATTCGTTTTTTTGTCATTAATTAAATATATGAAAAAAAAAGGAGGACTATTAATCCTCCAATTTTTAATGTGAGTTATATTTTAATATACGTCTATATTTTTTTCCTCTCGTGGGTACATCACATTTTTTTTAAAAAGGCAAATCAGATGTTTCTTCTGTACCAGAAATAATATCTACTTTTTGTTCTGCTACTTTGATCAAGTCATTTGTCCAAACTACCTTTCCATTTCCTAAATAATTTCTTTTTACTTTTGCTTCTCTTTCTTCTAATGTTTGTGAATCAGAAATAGAAACATTATTTCCATATCTTGTTTCATCATTTACATTAATGGTTAAGTTGTAATAAACTGCACCATCTTTACCTTTGATGAACTTTTCTTTAGGGAGTTTATCTACCCTAATACTTGCTGTAATAATTCCTGCCATAATTTATATATTTAATTGTTTAATAATTCATTTCTTATATAGCCAGACAAAGACATTCTTTTTTCATCTGCTTTTTGTTTTAATATTTCCTTATCTGCTTTAGTAAGTTTTAACAGCAATGCTGTATCTAATTTATTCATATTTTAAAATTTAATAGTTTTTCTTGTATATAAGGTGTAATTCTATATATTTTTTTAACATCATCTAAAGAAGCACCTTTGGACATTCCCTGTATAGCATTTTTTAATTCTGGTGAGTTGTCCAATAATAATGGTTTATTTATTTTTTGTTTATTAATGATCGGTTTACTTGCTAAATTACCATCATCGTCAATAGCTTGTAATGCCAATAAAGATTGTAATGTATATCTTCTATAATATGTAATAGCACTACCAATTTTTTGTGCATCTAAATTTTTTGGTAATTTCATAGATGATTCTATAGAACCACCATCAAGGTCAAATATAATACTTCTTACATAATTGTCTGTAATTGGTTGTAATAAAAGTAATTTATATTTATCTAATAGTGGTTTAAGTTGACCAATCAAAGAATTAATATCAAAATATTTTGATTTATAAAAAGGATTTTTTGAATCTTTACTAATTGCACCTATTTCTGATTGTAAATTAAAAAGTTTTGTATGGATATTTTGTTTCATATTTCGTTATATTTATTGGAATTAAGTTGTTCAACTTGCAATTTTGCTTCTAATTCTTGTATTTTTTTCTGATAATATTCTACCAAAATAAAATGCTGTTCGTAACTTATTGTTTTTTCTTTTGTCATAATATATATTTTATATTTAAAACAAATATACAAAAAATTATTTATATATAAAAAAAGGGTTAAATTAATAACCCAATTTTTGACAAAAAAACAAAAGAAACAAAGATAACTATATTAAATAGATAACCAATGTTAGTTGTAAAGATAACTATATTATTTTATTTACCAAATTTTGGTATTTATTGATCATTTCTAATAAATCTTGATTTGAATATTTTACTATTTGTTTTGATTTAATTAATAATTTTTCTGCAGTACCTTTTCCAAATTCTTGATCAAGTTTTAAACCAAATTTATATTGTTCACCATATTTCATTACATTACACCCATAGCATTGTACTTTACAATTATCTACATCCCATCTTGTTGAATATGATTTTCTACTTTGAAAGTGACCACATTGCATCCCTTTTTTATAATGACTTATTTTGCCACAGGTATAACATTCTACCATTTCATTGTCTGAATCTTTTAACCTTATATATAAAGAAAATATTATATCAAGTCTTTTAACTATATTTTTTCTGGATATTTTTTTCAAATGTATTTATAACTAAAAGAAAGAAAAGAAAATAAAACAAGTAACCAGAAGAAAATAAAAGAAAAGAAAGAAAAACGTCCCCTCTAATAAAAACAAATTTTCAAAATTACCTGATCCAAACACCGTCCATCTTTATTAGGTTGTGTAAGTTTATACATTTGTATAGATCAAATATATAAAAAAACTATTTAATATTATTTATTAGATTTTAATATTTTTGCTGTTTTTTCAATACCACGTGAAGTAAAATAAAAACCCAAAGACATTATCACTATTTGTCCTAATAAATCTACGTAATTATTTTGAATATTAAAGTTACCTATATTTCCATCGGTAACAGAAAATATTGTGTATAATAATAAAGAAAAAATAGTCAATAATGGTCTAATATTTTTACTTAACCAAGAATCAGAAATCATATCTGCTTTATGTCTTGTAGTAATTTCTTTTTCTAAATCAAGTTCAGCTTTGATGAAAATTTGTTCCATTTCTTTTTCAAACTCAGCTTTTTCTACTTTACTAAAAGTGTGTTTGTCAATAATACCAGATATTTTTTCTGCTATACTACCTCCTATTCCTCCAAAAAGTTTTGCTAATATATTTTTCATAAATAAATTTTATAATTACTATAGATATAATAATTGTGTAGATGTTTATATGACTTTCGCCACAAATTCCTAATATATGTTTTGCTATTTCCATTATTTTTTACTTTTTAATAATACTTCACCACTTGGTCTGATAGTTATATCTTTAGTTATATTTATAGGTTTTGGATTTATTTTAACATCTCCACCACCTTTATTATTATTTCCAATTGATTTAAAACCTCTATTATCAGAATATCTAAATTGGTAATTATTTTCACCATAATATGGTCTGTAATAATTATAATTACTATAAACTGGATAATAACTGTGATACATATTTGGTCTTATTTTATCAATCGGCACTAATATAGTATCACCTTGCAAAGTAACTGCTACAATATGAGATGCTATTTTTGAAGGATTGTAAGTACCACAACCTATTAATAATATAAAAAATAATATTATTATCAAAGGAAATAATATTTCTCCTATAGATATTTTCATCTTTTATATATTTTATCTTCTATTTTATCAAGTCGTTTATCCTTAGCTTCTATTTGACCTTCTAAAAACTCTATACGTTGATTAATAACTTCTAAAGATTGCATAGGTGGAAGTTTTTTAGCAACTTCTATTTCTTGTTTATTAAGTTCTATTTGTTTAGTTAAAGTAGAATAAGTCATAGTTAAACTTATTAAACCACCAACCACTAATATTAATGTTTTTAAATCTAAATTTAAATCAGGTTTACCATCACCATCAATATCTACACCAAGTTCTTTATTCATTTTTAAATGCTTTATAACACATAGCAATCGCTTGTGTTTTTTCGTGATACTTCATTAATTGTGGAACACATCTGATCATAAAATCAGATTGTTTTTCACCTTTTTTCTTTTTTGGTATTGGCATATTAATATATTTTAAAATGTAAAACAAAAACTATGCAATAAATGTTTAATTCATCAAAATCCTCTTTATTATTTTTAGGATAATAACTAAACCCTAATAATGGACCAGTTGAAAATCTTTCTATTATTGCAAACTCATATTTACTCACAATTTTTACAATCAGAGTAAGTATAATATTTACCTTTTCTTTTTATTTCTAACGCTTGTTTACGATTATTTTTTTTGTTTTTATATGAAATATGTAACCATCTTGGTTCTCCATCTTCATTTGGATATTCTGATATAATTTGATCAAAATCTAAATTATTTATAATATAGTGCAACATTTCAAGGTTACTTTTTTTACCTAAAGTACTTATATCTATAGCATTACCAGTAATATGAGATGAACTCATAGCACCACCAATTTTATTGTTAAGTTCTTCTGATCTATAAAAACTATTTACTTTAATTGGTCCACCAACCCATTTTCTTAAAGGTTCAAAAACCTTTTCTGCTAATGTTTCCATATTTTTAATATGTTCTTTATTAGGTTTGTTTTGCAAATCAAATTTATTTGCAGTTTGTGAATAGGTTGCTTCTTTAAAACTTATGTGATCACTTATTTTTTTCATACATTAAATACCATTTGTGAATAGTGTACAAGATAGTAACTGTAAGCAATATAATCTTTAACAGCATATCAATATTTGTAAAACTCAACGTAAACGCTGAAAAATTTATAGCATACAATTTCATATCTTGAAAACTCATTATTCTTTTTCTTTGATTTCTTCATATGACCCATCTTTTAGGTCTATGTTAATTTTGCCATAAGATTCTTCTAATTTCTTTTTAGCTTCTTCTTGTTTAGCAATTTCCTCAGCGTACATATGTAATAACGAATGTTGCTGTGTTTGTAGTAATCCTAAATCGTGCTTAATAGCGTTTAGTTTACCTTGTTGTTCTTGTAAATCTTTTAATTCTTCTTTACTAATTTTTGACATTTTATTAAATTTTAAGTTTAAAGGTAAATATACTAATTTTAATTTTTAATACTCACAAATAGCACTTGTTGAATTACCTCTAATAGTTATATAAGCATCAGGAGAAGATCCACCACCTGACCAAGTTAAAGTCAAAACATAATCTTGACCACTTGGATTAGTATTTAAATATGCAAGTGTAATTCCTGTTACATTACCCCCACTATTTTGTACAGTTGTCATTCCTGTAGTTGAACCCCCATAAGCACATACAGAATGTCCTTTACCAGATGCAACATTTGATGTGTCTTGTTTTACAATTACTGTAACATCTAATGCGTGTGTATGATCTACATAAGCTATTGGTATAACTGTACCTGCAGCACTCAATCCTTTTTTAATTGCTAAAGTTTGCTCAAATGATGCTTGATTTGTGTTGTTACTTTTAACTTCAAGAACTCCTTTTGCATTTAACTTCATTCTTTCTGTTACAGTATCACTTAACCTAGTACGAAATGATAAAAACCCATTTGCTGCAGTTCCACCATCTGTATTAGCACCATAAATAGCACCCATTACTTTTTCTGTAGGCGAAACGCTCCAATGTGAAGATGAAAAACTTATACCTGCTCCTGTACCTCCATTATAACTTCCACCTACAGTATCTTTTATAGATAAATCTAATAAAATTTCACTACCATTATAATCCCCACTTTGAAAAACAGAAGTTTTATAAGCAGGTGTTACAGTTCCTATTCCTACATTTGCAGAAGTATCTAAAGTCATAACATCTTGAATAGTTCCTGAAGAATTTGATGTTCTTAATACCATAGTTCCGCCATCAGCTGTGGTAAATCTTTTAAATGCTATTTCAGATTTAGGTGTTCCTGTTGAAGTTGAACCCCTTAATACAGCTTCTGCTCCAAAATCTCCTGATGCATTATTAATGTGAAGTAATTGTTGAGGTGAATCAGTTCCTATTCCTACTCTACCAGAACTGTCTATACGCATTCTTTCTGTAACATTTCCAATATTTGTTCCATCATTAGTGGTTGTATCGTGTGTGTAAAAACTCATATAAGATGGAGTATGAGAAGTATTATACGAAGCTTCTGCATATACACCTATTCCACCAACTCCACCACTTGAACTTGTTGAAGCATCATTTGATAAGAAATTTAAATATCCAATATTATCATTTATTGCAACTCCAGTACTTAACCTTTTTAAAGATAAAGTAGCATCTGTAGTTGTTGGATTATTAGTAATTGTAGTAAATCCAGAACTGTCTATTGTTAAGGCAGTAGAAT